>Ga0068712_1000077_pt1 | contig 187106 bp, 159 predicted proteins | sample MTBAKSrepl1MetaG_FD_62987 | JGI IMG/M metagenome (GOLD analysis project Ga0068712, IMG submission 62987) | Enrichment culture microbial communities from Arthur Kill intertidal strait, New Jersey, USA, that are MTBE-degrading - MTBE-AKS1... | ecosystem: Environmental > Aquatic > Marine >... | reverse complement strand
AACCGGCGGAGACCGGGGCTCCGGAGGAATATGGGAATATAGACACCACAATAGACCCGCAGGTGTTGGAAGATGTCTCCAACTGGATTGTCAGCGGAAGATTTCAGCTCTGACGAACCGATTCCTTATCAACCGCTTCCCGCAATCGCTCATCTTCGGTAACGATGATGGGCGATTCCTTTATGAACAGGACTGCAAGGACCGCCGCGAACAACAGGGCGACACTAATTATCAGGACGGGTTCGAGGAACCGCCCTCCTTCCAGATTCATGAAGATCAGGAGTATGATTCCAATGAAGTGTCCGTTGAGCAACAGGACTCCTTGCGATGAAGCCTCTTTCACCGGATAACTCAATTCCGAGGCATACTGGTACCCCAACGGAATAGCGCTCTGGAAAAAGAACCCCAGGATACCTGCTGCAATGAAACCGGCCAGGACCGGAGATATGATGAATTCATCCAAAAGGGGAATAGCGGCAAACACCAACACTCCCGCGAGAATTCCTGCCATACAGAGGAAGAAGAACAACTTCCGTTTCCGCAAATAGTCGGACAACAGCGGTATGACCACCGAACCGATCATACCAGCTCCCAAAAGGATCAATCCTACGATTCCATTGGAATTTTGTACACCGATGAAAGCGGTTATACTGTCGACTTTGGCGATAAAGACATTGAACAAACCCCAGACAAGTCCAAAGATGGTAATGAATCCACCCATATGTTTCTTATGGAGCAACAATTTGAACGAAGCGAAGAAGCTTTCATGCTCAAACGGCTCCATGGACGAAGGCGTCGGTGGTTTCTCCTTGAAAAAGAACAGCACGGCGAAAGCACCGGTCGCAGTGGCAAGTCCCAACCAGAACAGTAGCGAAGGTATCCCTTCACCATAACCGGCCATGTCGGGATTGGTCACCACCAATTGCGGGCTGAGGATCATGATAAGAAGCAACCCCAGGTATTGGGCGAAGGATACCAGACCAATTGCGAAACCCCGTTCCCTCAGCGGAAACCATCGTGCGGTGACCAATGTGACATTGTTCAGGATAAGGGCATGAGCGACAGACAGACCGATCTGGGAAACAACCACCGTCCAAAACGAGGCGGCACCGATTCCCTTGACTATACTGAACACAGCCAGAAGTATCGCACTCGAACGCAGGGTCCACTTGAGCCCGACCTTATCGATGATATAGGAGGCGGGAAGACTGAAGAAGACGAAAACCACCAGGTGGATCAGCGTCAGCAAATCCGGTCCGATCAGGGAGTCGGCTGGAATTTGGGAGGAATAGAAGGCACCGGCCGCCCGGGAAATAGGAGCCAAGGCCAGCCACTGCATCTCGGAGGCCATGATCACTGCCATCAAGGCCACAAGGACGATCCATCGATAGGGATACACACGAACACTTTTCATATCGACCTTCCGCCTTGTATACTATACGAATGGACTGAAAACGTATAGTAAGGAGCTTTTCATGAACCAAACCTTGGACTTGTTGCTGAAACGACGTACCCACCGTTCCTTTTCGACAGAACCTATAAGCGCCCCTGACAAAAGATTTATCCAGGAAGCTACGCTACGAGCGCCTACCGCGGGCAACATGATGCTCTATTCGGTCATCGAAGTCACCGATCAGGATGCGAGGGAACAACTCGCGCGGCTTTGCGACAACCAACCGATGATAGCAACAGCCCCGTTGGTCTGGCTCTTCCTTTCCGACACCCGCAAGTGGGTCAACTACTACCATGAAAGCGGCACGGTGGAAAAGGGAAACGACCTCGCCGTTTCGTGGAGAGCTCCCGGGGCAGGAGACCTGCTGCTTGCCATGAGCGATGCGTTGATCGCTGCCCAAACAGCCGTTATCGCTGCCGAATCCTTGGGAATCGGATCCTGTTATATCGGAGATATCTTGGAAAACCATGAGCAGATTTCATCTCTGTTCAATCTTCCGCAATACACGGCTGTGGCAACGTTGGTCATATTCGGACATCCGAAGACCCACGAGCCATTGGCATTTCCAGCAATCCGTTGTCCCATCGATTCCATTTTCATGGAGAACACCTATGCCGAACCCCACCTTGAGGACCTTCAGGTGGCTTTTGGTGCCCAGGAACAACAACTCCGCGTTCAGAAGCGGTTGCCATTCGAGAATACCGGAACCATTTCCGACTACTACTATTTCAGGAAGCACACTAGCGGTTTCATGGAGGAAATGAACCGCTCTTCCACAGCAATCATCGATTCTTGGCTCGCGTGATATGGAGCAAGTACAGGACAAGCCGTCCATACCGGACGGCTTGCCTAATTAATACGTATCTGTTCCGAGAATCCGCTACATCACTTCGCCGACATTCTTGTAGAATTCCATACGGCGCTTGGCATCGGCTTCTGCGCGGGCAAACAACTTTTCTGCCTGCTCGGGATTCGTCTTGTACAAGGAAGAGTATCTTCTCTCGCTCTTGATAAATTCCTGGTAGTCGCCAGTTGGCTCCTTGGTGTCCCAAGAGAAACGCTTGCCATCTTCCAAGGTCGGATTGAAGCGGAACAACGGCCAATAACCGACTTCCACCGCAAGCTTCTCCTCAACCTGGCTCTTCATCATGTTGATGCCATGGTTGATACAGGGAGCGTAGCAGAAGACAATCGAGGGACCGTTGAATGCCGCAGCTTCCTGCAAGGCCTTCTGTGCATGCAGTCTATTGGCACCCATAGCGATCGAAGCAACATAGACATTTCCATAACTCATCATCATGAAGCCCATGTTCTTCTTTCCGTTCTGCTTACCAGCGTTGGCAAACTTTGCCACCGCCGCAATAGGTGTAGCCTTGGAAGCTTGCCCACCTGTATTGGAGTACACTTCGGTATCCAAAACAAGGATGTTGACATTCTTTCCTGAAGCGACAACGTGGTCTACACCACCATAGCCGATATCGTAAGCCCAACCGTCACCGCCGAAGATCCAAACGTATTTCTCGCTCAGGTAATCCTTCAGTTCGACGATTTTCCGCAACGCGGCTTTCGCTTCATCACTCTTCGCAGCCTTGACCGCATCGTCCAGCAGTGCTTGGGTCTCGTTCTGTGCTGTGATCGAAGCCTCGGTCATGTCGGACCACAACTCGATGTTCTTGGCGAGAGCCTTGGCGAGTGCATCGGTGGTTCCTGCGGCAAGCAGACGGTCGATATTCGCTTTCAACTGGCGGCGGTTCGCCTCGACAGCGAGACGCATACCAAGACCATATTCCGCATTGTCCTCGAACAGGGAGTTACCCCATGCCGGTCCCCGTCCATCCCTGCGCTGGGCATAAGGAGTTGTGGGGAATGTTCCGCCATAGATCGAGGAACAACCTGTCGCATTGGCGACAATCATGCGGTCGCCACAAATCTGGGAGACCAACTTGACATAGGGGGTCTCACCACAACCTGCACAGGCACCTGAGAACTCGAACAAGGGCTTCTTGAACTGCATACCCTTCACAGTATCGACAGAGATACCATCGACGACATCATCGGGAAGCGCATCGAAGAACTCGGCGTTTTTCGTCTCGCCGGCTTCACGCTCCACGTTGATTGGACTGAAAGCCAAGGACTTCTGCTTGGAGGGACAGGTTTCGATACACACTCCGCAACCCTGGCAATCTTCCGGATACACTTGGATCTTGAACCGGAGTTCGCGATCGTTCTTGGTGTTGGACTTGAGTGTCGTGAAGCTTTCCGGAGCGTTTTCCAGATCCTTCTGATCGATTTGCTTGGCCCGGATAGCTGCGTGTGGACAAGACTGTACACACTGGTTGCACTGGATACAATTCTCGCTGATCCAATGGGGGATGAATGGGGCAACACCACGCTTCTCAAGCCGAGCGGTATTTGTCGGCAAGGTGCCGTCGAAAGACATCTTGGAGACGGGAATGTCGTTGCCCTTCAAATGCATGATCGGTTCGATGATCTCCTTCGCAAAAGTATCCGCGGAATCGTCGATGAGCTTCTTGGGCTCATAGGCATTCCCGGTCTTTGCAGGAATCTTCACTTCTTCCAGCGCGTCCGAGGCACCGTCGACCGCTGCCCAGTTCATCTTGACGATATCTTCGCCTTTCTTTCCGAAGGTCTTCTTGATCGCATTCTTGATCAATGCAATGGCTTCCTCTTCGGGGAAAATTCCAGAAATCTTGAAGAATGCCGCCTGCATGACCGTATTGATCCTGGAACCCAGACCGACCTTCTCCGCAATCTTGAGAGCGTCGATATTGTAGAAGCGGATCTTCTTGTCGATTATCTGCTTCTGTTCCGATGCGGTGAGATGCTCGAATACCTCTTCGGTGGGAATCTGGGAGTTCAAAAGGAATACCCCACCTTCCTTCAAGGGAGCGAGCATGTCGTATCGACCGATGTACGCAGGATTGTGGCAAGCCACGAAGTCGGCGCTGTCGATAAGCCACGGCATGTTCACCGAGCTCTTTCCGAAGCGCAAGTGGCTAATGGTGATACCACCGGACTTCTTGGAGTCGTAGGAGAAGTATGCCTGCGCATTCATGTCGGTGTTTCCACCGATAATCTTGATCGAGTCCTTGTTGGCGCCGACGGTACCGTCGGATCCGAGACCCCAGAACATGCAGGAGACCACACCCTTGGGAGTGACGTTGATCTGTTCGCTTGAAGGAATGCTCAAATTCGTCACATCGTCCTTGATACCGACGGTGAAGTTGTGCCAATTGCCTGCGTTCATATGATCGAAGACGGCCTTCGCGTGGGAAGGGGTGAAGTCTTTGCTGGAGAGACCGTAACGGCCTCCGATGACCGATATTCCACCACGACCCATTTGGGAAAGGGCGGTAACCACGTCGAGGTACAAAGGTTCACCGATCGAACCGGGCTCTTTGGTCCGGTCGAGAACAGCGATCTTCTTGACAGATTGGGGAATTGCCGCAACAAAATCCTTGGCCGAGAACGGGCGGTAGAGACGGACCTTGAGTACACCGACCTTCTCACCCTTCTTGTTCAGGTAATCGGCAGCCCATTCGAACGTATCGAGGGCACTGCCCATGGCAATGATGATGCGGTCCGCATCGGGGGCACCGACATAGTCGAACAAGTGGTATTGGCGTCCTGTGATAGCGGCAACCTTGTCCATATATTCCTGCACGATACCGGGTGTCGCGTCGTAGAACTTGTTGACTGTCTCACGACCCTGGAAGTAGACGTCCTCATTCTGTGCAGCCACTTTGAGCATGGGTTTCTCAGGACGTTGTGCACGGGCTCTGAAACGCTCGATATATTCGGGTTCCATGAGGCTGCGCATTTCGTCGTAGGAAATCTCCTCGACCTTCTGCACTTCATGCGAAGTCCTGAAACCATCGAAGAATGCAAGGAAGGGAACCTGGGTCTTCAGGGTCGCAAGGTGTGCGACCAATGCAAGGTCCATAGTTTCCTGGATGCTTGTCGCAGCGGTCATGGCAAATCCTGTGTTTCGGCAGGACATGACATCGGAGTGGTCTCCAAAAATGGAAAGTGACTGGGCAGCAAGCGAACGAGCCGAGACATGGAACACGGTCGGAGTCATTTCTCCGGCAATCTTATGCATGTTCGGAATCATCAACAGCAAGCCTTGGCTAGCAGTAAATGTTGTCGTAAGAGCTCCAGCGGCAAGAGAACCATGCACTGCACCAGCGGCGCCTGCCTCAGATTGCATCTCCATAATATCGACGCGCTCGCCGAACAGATTTACTCTTCCGGTACTTGCCCAGGAATCGGCATACTCCCCCATAGGTGAGGAGGGGGTGATTGGATAAATCGCGGCGACATCGCTGAATGCATACGCTACGTGTGCGGCCGCGGTATTGCCGTCGATAGTAACCATTTTCTTGTTACCCATATTGACACTCCATTGAAATAATATTTACCTGTGGACCTCTACGGGCCACAACCATTTGAACACAATTCGACCCTGTACTAGTACAGGGCAACTCCCCTATGACTATACAGCAATCGGGGGGTGATTGCAACCTTAGACACCTACTTCTACGATGAGTTCCATAGTACGAATGAAAGGTATCAATACTATAGGGCAAGGGATGACCCGGATGGCTTCACCTGGCTTGAAGCCAGAAGGAGCGAGGTATGGATACTCGCATTGTCAGCGCTCGGTCGGGAGAGGGAGCTTTCCAGGGGCCCGTTCCTCCCGCTTGGTTTGGCAATAGCCTTATGGGGTCATCGCCCCAGGGGTTTCCGATTTGACCACCAGTACCCGCAACCAGACGAACAATAGGCTGATCATGATTGCCGTCCCCACCATTACCATCCACAAGAACGCATAAGATGCATGGGCCAAAATCATACCACCAGCGAAAGGACCCAGCGTCGAGCCGAGTCCAGTGGTCACGCTGACGATGGAATTGAAACGTGCCCTGTGCGTGCTCGGTGCATGTTGGTTCACAAACACATTGCCATTTGTCGCCAACAGGATTTCCCCGATTGTCCAGATGAATGTGGCGCCGAGAAATGCCGGCAATGACGAACAGATCGCATAGAGTCCGAATCCAACGACATAGAAGAGACACCCGATAGCCATGCTGATTGCCCGGGAGACCCGTAGCGTCAAATGGATCACCCATGCTGTCATGAGCAACACGGTCAAAGCATTCACCGACATCAGCCATCCGTACCCCTCGGTTCCGGTCTGTGTACCGAAAATCGAGTTCATTTGCAATGGAAGCGCAAACCCGTGTTGGACGTAGATGAAATTGTAGAGGGTGAAGGCCACAACATAGAGCACCAACATCCTGTTGCCGAAAAACAATCGCCACAGGGACTTCTGTTTTCCCTGGAATCCCGATAGGACCAGGTCGTTCTCCACTGGCTGCCGTGGAAGGAGAAACCCGAGAAGGCTGGATGCGATCACCAAGGTACCCGAAGAAACCAGAAACAGCAGGGGCAAGTTCCGTGAGAAGAGGAATGCCGCTACCAATGGTCCCACAGCCACTCCGATATTCGATCCGAGGTACAACAGGGAAAAGGCTTTGGCACGCTCGATTTCTCCGTGTGAATAATCGGCGACCAAGGCATGCGAAATCGGCCAGGTCGCCCCCCTGAAAGGAGATGAGACAAGAATGAGATACGCTACGGTCATGGGAGCTTCGGTGATGAACAGTGCACATGTCGCATACAGTACGGCAACTGCAAGTTGGCAGGAAACCATGACATGCTTGCGTGGAAATTTGTCGGCGACCATACCTCCGAAAAGTTGTCCAACACTCGCGGCGAGTACCGTCAAGGTCGCAAACAAACCCGCAAGATGCGACTCCATACCTATCGAGACGGTAAGGATGAGCACCAGGAGCATCTGAACAAAATCACCGAACCTATTGATGATTCGGGCAACAAAGAGGATATGGATACTTCTATCGAGACTTCGGTATGAACCTCCCGCATCTCTACGGGAGGTTCGTGTATTGGATTCCATATGTATTGGTCTATCCGGCAGTTAGCATTCACTATGTCCGCAGGAGAAACATTTCTTGCAACCTTCGATATTCACGAATGTCACATTCCCACAAACAGGACAGATATCGGGGGTCACGCTGTTGGCTACTTCAGCCGCGAGGCCCAGATCGAACTGCTTTGCAGCGATTTCAATGTCATCCTCATCGGGCAACTGCGGGTATCCATGCTCATCCTGTTCCATGCCGATATGTTCCTCGAGGACTTGGGCAACCGCATCGGGAAGACTCATGACACGGTTCTTCCCGAATCCCATGGGACGTCCGGAACCGATCCCACGCAATTGCGCGATGACGGATTGGGCGCGTTGCCGTGGTCCCAACGGACTGGGCATACGGAGGATCAGGCTGATCAATCGGCCGAGTCCCTCGGCATCGGCCGATACATCGGAACCGACCTTGGCCACATTGATGAAGACTTCGAAGGGTTCGCCATAGGGACCTCCATCGGAATTCACCGTGATATATGCTGTGCCGATCGGCGTAGCCTTCCGGTAGGTAGTTCCATGCAACACGGTCGAACGGACCCGCGACTTGGGTTCTTCGGCGACAAATTTCGGCATCTGGACCACAGGATCGACGTCCTTTTCCTTTGCCTTGGCTATGAGCACCTGCGTATCACGTGAACCGTCGCGATAGGTGGTTCCACCTTTGCATCCGAGATCATACAACAATTCGTACAGTTGCTCGGTCTGTTCGACGGTATAGTCGGCGGGTGTATTGCCCGTCTTCGAGATACTGGAGTCGACCCATCGCTGGATCGCAGCTTGTACCCGCACATGACCTTCGGGAGGAAGGTCCATGGCAGACACGAAGAACGACGGCTTCTCCTTTCCAGGATTGTCCTTGACCCATTCGTCGTATACGGCGACACGTTCGATATTTGAACCCATGCGTCCGACCCGTTCCCATTCCCAGAAGTAGTAGGGCTCGATTCCGGTGCTGGTCCCCACCATGGTTCCCGTCGTGCCAGTCGGAGCTTGGGTCAACAACGTGACATTGCGCACACCCTTCTCTGCGATCAGTTTCCTGATTTCCTCCGGCATCTGCCGCATGAATCCGCTTTGGAGGAATTTTTCGGCATCGAACATGGGGAAGGATCCCTTTTCCTCTGCCAATTCGGCACTTTCACGATAGGCTTCGACACAGATGAACTTGTACAAGCGGTCGATGAATTCGATCGATTCGTCGCTGCCATAGGCGAGCTCGAGTTTGATCAACATGTCCGCAAGGCCCATGGTCCCAAGACCGACACGACGTTCCGACTGCTGACGCTCGCGGTTCTCCTCGTAGAAATAGGGAGTATCGTCGATCACATCGTCCAAAAAGCGGATAGCACCACGCACAGCCCTACCCAGCTCATCCCAAAGCACCTTCTTCTTTTGCACGAAACGGGAGAGGTTTATGGAACCGAGATTGCAGACTCCCCACGGCGGAAGGCCTTGTTCTCCACAAGGATTCGTACATTGGATAGTACTGTAATACCAGGAATTGGACATCTTGTTGTACCGGTCCATGAAAAAGACTCCCGGTTCGGCGGAAGCCCAGGCGCTTTCGATGATCGCATCCCATACTTCCTTGGCCTTGATCGTCTGGTAAGGAATAACGCGCTTTCCCAAGGATTTCCAACGGTTCAGGTCGCCGTCCCATACTTCATTGTATTCAGGATCCGAGGTATCGGGGAAATAGGTAGTCCACTCCTTGTCGGCCCGGACAGCTTCCATGAAGTCGTCGGTGATACCGACGCTGATATTGGCATTCACGATCTTGTCCATCTCACGTTTGCTGTTGATGAAATCGAGGATATCCGGATGCCATACGTTCAATATCAGCATGAGCGCACCACGTCGGGAACCACCCTGCTCGATCAGGCCGGTAACGAAACTGAACAGGGCCCCCCAGGAGACCGACCCGCTGGACCTGCCGTTCACACCCTTCACATAGGCATGGCGAGGCCGCAACGACGAGAGGTTCATACCGACTCCGCCACCACGCGACATGATTTCGGTCATCTGTCCGAGCGAGGTGATGATCCCCCCCCTGCTGTCCTTGGGTGAAGGGATGACATAACAATTGAAGTATGTCAGGTTCTGGTCGGTACCGGCACCGGTAAGTATTCGCCCTCCGGGAACAAATTTCCAATCCTCCAGAAGCCAATTGAATTCCTTCTCCCAATGCGGACGGACATCCTTCTTCTCCTGTACCGAAATACCTTTCGCGACACGCGCCAGCATTTCGGAAGGAGTGGTTTCGGTCGGCTTGTCGACATTCTCCCGCGTGGAGCTGATTTCGGTCCCGTCCTCCAACTTGACGGTTACAGCGTCACCGGAAATCGTAAGGATGTTTCCAATCTCGCGCTGACCTGTCTGCTGGTTGCTGACAGCAACAACCAGATCGCCAACTTTCAGTGTATCTTTCTTCCCATCTTTCTGGGCATATCTATCCAAAAAAATCTTACGACCAAGTGGTGTAAGTGCATTTTTCACAGTAGCCACTTCATTACCCCCAAAGAAAATTCACCCGCGTGTGCGGGCGATTCCAATCATACCACATTCTACGGGTGTTAGCAAGGTAATAATAGCGACAGATAGCGTATAATGCACAAGTATCACACTATATATAGTGTATGTATATCACTTTTATGGCACTTCCATATGACTGGAAAACGGCTATAAAGCAGGCATATCTTGACATACAGCATGCAATAAAACCACCAGTTCACGGTAATCGGAAAAGGAAACCAAACAGTTGTGGCTATGCGCATATCTCACCGGAACACCAGTGACGACCGAAGGAATTCCCCGGTCTGCCAAAGCCAGGACCATGGCATCGGTCCCCCCACCTTTTCGCACGGATTCCTGGATCCGGATCCCCCTGCTCGCCGCTGCCGCCCTGACAATTCGCAACAATTCCGGGTTGCCTATGTGTGTCGGGTCGAAGATCCTGACATGGGCACCGTTGCCCACACAGGTCTGCGGCCGGGACGGGCCACCCGGCACATCGTCCGCAGGAGCGCCTTCGACAACGAGTGCGACATCGGCTTCGATCCTGTTCGCAAGTACCTTGGCTCCACGTGTTCCGACTTCCTCTTGTACCGTAAATGCCAACACCACCGTATTGGGTATCGGATCCTTGGCAAGCAGGATACCCAATTCGATCAATGCGGCTACACCGATACGGTCATCGAATGCCTTGGACATGATGCACCCGCTTTTTTCGCAAAAGTGGAAACGTGTGACCGGAACGATTATGGCTCCCAGTCGGATTCCAAACAATTGCTGCACTTCCTGTGCGGTGGAAGCCCCTATGTCGATGAACAGATCGTCGATTTCCGGTACTTGCGGTGCTGCTCCCTTCTTCAGGAAATGGGGTGACAGTTGGCCGATGATTCCCGGTACCATATCGCCATCGGCATTGCATATCTCAACGGGCGATGCAGGCAAGGTCACACTGTTCCACCCACCGATCGCCACGAACTTGATGAATCCATTGTCGAGGATTTCCGATACCATGAAGCCGATCTCATCCTGGTGCGCCGCCAGCAGCACGCGTCGACCCTTTGGGTCGGTACCGGCCAACTCACACACGATATTGCCGATCCTATCGGTTCCCATGGTTCCGATACCATCCAGATATTCGCGGATAATATCGCCAACCGGTTTTTCGAACCCGCTTGGCCCCACTGCACGGGCAAGCTGCCCAATCAATTCTTTTGAGGATTGTTTCGTCATATGCCGAGTATAGAAAAAGACCGTCCCCTATACAAGGGAACGGCCTCGATACATAACCTACCCTTTTTCAAGGATGTGGGACTGAATTAATACCCGAGATCAAGCATTGCGTTGGCAACTTTCTTGAACCCGGCGATATTCGCGCCTTTGACGTAGTTGATATAGCCATCGGCACTGGTGCCTTCAGCGACACATGCGGCATGGATGTTGCTCATGATACCATGGAGCTTTTCATCGACTTCCGCGGCAGACCAGCTGAGTTTCATGGAATTCTGGGACATCTCGAGTCCGGAGACCGCAACACCACCGGCATTCACAGCCTTGCCGGGGCCGAACGGAATCTTCTGGCCGATCAGATACGTGGCGGCATCTGCCTTGCACCCCATGTTGGAGGTCTCGACCACGTACTTGACTCCATTCGCGACCAATGTCTTGGCATCGTCCAACGAAAGCTCGTTCTGGATCGCACAAGGGAATGCCATGTCGACGGGTACTTCCCATGGCTTTTTATTGGAGACAAACTTGGCTCCGAACTTTGCGGCATAGGGAGCGACGACATCGTTGTTCGATGCGCGGAGCTGGACCATGAAATCCCACTTTTCCTGGGTGTTGATGCCGTTCTCATCGAGAATATACCCATCGGGACCGCTGATTGTCACAACCTTGGCACCAAGTTCGGTTGCCTTCATGACCGCACCCCAAGCGACATTGCCGAAACCGGAAACGGAAATCCGCTTGCCCTCGATCGTGTCGCCATGGGCCTTCACCATTTCATTGGCGAAATACATGGCTCCGAACCCTGTGGCTTCGGGACGAATCAGAGACCCTCCCCAGTTGCGACCTTTACCGGTAAGGACACCGGTGTTCTCACCGCGCAACCGCTTGTATTGTCCATACAGGAATCCGATTTCCCGCCCACCTACACCGATATCACCGGCAGGCACATCGGTTTCGGGACCAATGTATTTCTGCAATTCGGTCATGAATGATCGGCAGAAACGAAGGATTTCGTTGTTGGACTTGCCCCTTGGATTGAAATCGGAACCACCCTTTCCTCCGCCCATGGGGAGTGTGGTCAGACTATTCTTGAAAGTCTGTTCGAATCCGAGGAATTTCAAGGTACCCAAGGTCACGCTCGGGTGGAAACGAAGCCCGCCTTTGTAAGGGCCGAGGGCATTGTTGAACTGGACACGATACCCACGGTTGACCTGCACGTCTCCGTTGTCGTCTTCCCATTCGACCTTGAACGTGAATATGCGGTCCGGTTCGGTGACCCGCTCCAAAATCTTTGCATTCACATATGCGGGATTGTCGTTGACCACGTCGATAATCGACTCGATAACTTCCGCTGCAGCCTGGATGAATTCGGGTTCCGCAGGATTGCGTCGCTCCAGATCAGCCATGAAATCTTCATACCTATACATTGAAATTCCTCCCTATCGTTTTGCGTGACACGGCGTGCCAATTCACCTGGCAATCCGGTCAACCTGAGAAGAGTGTAATCCCCTTTCATTTTGTTGTCAACAAAATAATCGCCGGTTACATTAATTATATATTTGATTTTTTATGGATACAGTAGAATACTTTAAAAACATTTATCATATGATAAATCGATAGTTTGTTTCTGCTACTACTCGCGTTCATACGGAATATCGTGGCAAGGAATGGAGCAGGAAGAAAAGGTGTCCCTACCTCAAGGCAAGGGGTGGACCCGGGAGGCTTCGCTTCGTTTGCCAATCACCAACTACTATGTGATCGGCAAAAATCATGCTACGATTGACCACCATGAGAAAATTGATGACTGCCAGCGATCCATTTGGAGAATTGATGCCGCGCCACATCTACAAGGTGGTGCTCCTCTGCAGCGAGTACGACCAGTTCCTCATCGAGGAGGATGGCCGGGTGGAAGAGGAACTCTTCCGGGAATACACCCAACTGGGTTTGAGCAACCCCCCCAAAATCACCTACGCCAGGAATATCGACGAGGTGTTCATGCTGCTGGCAACCAACAAGTTCGATCTTGTGGTGACCATGCTCGAGCTCGGATCCACCAGTGTCGTCGACCTGGCCCAAGCCATAAAGAACCAATACCCCAGCATCCCCATCGTCGCGCTGTCCCCATCACCGGCCCACCGTATCAGCGAGAACCTGCGCAAACGTAATGTGGCTGCGGTCGATTATCTCTACTACTGGCAAGGCAACGCAAACATCTTCCTCGCCATGGTAAAGTTGCTCGAAGACAAGATGAATGCGTTGCACGACGCCCGCACCGCCGCGGAGGTTCCGGTGATCATCCTGGTGGAGAATTCGATCAGATTCTATTCCTCATACCTGCCGATCCTGTATACCGCGATCATACAACAGACACGCATGGGTATGAGCGAAGGCCTGAATCCCTGGGCGACAGCCCTGCGCATGCGGGGACGCCCCAAGATCCTGTTGGCCCAAAACTTCGAAGAGGCTGTCGATCTCTACGACACCTACCGCGAACATGTCCTGGGAATCATCACCGACGTCGCCTTCGATCGCGAGGGGGTGGCCGATCCGGAAGCCGGCTTGAAATACTGCAGGCATATCCGCTCGCAACATCAGGACCTGCCCATCCTGTTGCAATCGACGAAAGCCGATTACACGGAGGAGGCGGCGAGAGAGAATTCCTCGTTCATATGGAAACTGAGCCCGTCGCTGCTCAACGACTTGAAGCAATACGTGTTCGACAACTATGGGTTCGGCCCCTTCATCTTCAAGGATCCCGACACAGGGGAGGAGATAGCCCGCGCGGAAAGCCTGAGGGAAATGCAGCACACCTTGCCGACAGTCCCGATAGGGTGCTTTGTCAAACATTCGAACCACAACGACTTCTCCCGTTGGCTGAAGGCGCGGAGCCTGTATGTGTTGGCCAATCTCTTCAGACCATATTCGGTAAAGGATTTCAAGAATCCCGAGGATCTGCGCAAGCGGATGGTGGAGATGATCAAGGAGTTCCGGCTCAATCGGGGAAAGGGTGTCATCGCCCAGTTCAACCGCAACAGCTTCGATGAGCTTTCGTTCTTCAGCCGCATCGGATCGGGCTCACTCGGAGGTAAGGGACGGGGTCTTGCCTTCATCGACTACAAGCTTCGCCAAAGCGATATCATAGAGAAGTATCAGGGCATGTACCTCTCGATTCCCCGCACGGTGGTGGTCGCCACCGACCTGTTCACACAATTCATGGATGAGAACGACTTGCACGAGGTGGTTGCGGCGTCTCTCCCTGACGAGACTCTCAGGCGGATATTCCTATCGAAACCACTGCCGAAGGAACTGATGCTGGACCTTGAAGCCATTATCCGGACCCTCAAGGTGCCGCTGGCGGTCCGGTCCTCAAGCATGCTAGAAGACTCGCATTACCAGCCCTTCGCCGGAGTATACGAGACCTGCATGCTTCCCAACAACGGCTCGAGCGAAGAGCGCCTGAAGGCATTGGCGAGTGCGATCATTTGCGTGTACGCATCCACCTACTACAACAAGAGCAAGGAATACCTGCGTGCTACACACCACATGGTGGAAGAAGAGCGCATGGCTGTCATCATCCAACAAGTGATCGGCAGTGCCCACGGCGACTATTGGTACCCGAACTTTTCGGGAGTCGCCCGTTCGCTTAACTTCTATCCGATAGGGACCGAGAAGGCAGAGGATGGAGTTGGCATGCTGTGTTTCGGTTTCGGAAAGACGGTTGTGGACAATGGCATGGCATTCCGGTTTTCCCCCACGTATCCGAAGAGGAACCTCCAATATCTCGGAGGCATGGAGTCGAGTTCACAAACCCTTTTCTATGGGTTGGACATGACCCATTCCTATACGCCGGAGGGAAACCCGGAGAACCTGGTGTCCCTTCCCCTTTCACAAGCCGAGCAGCATCCCGAATCGTTGCGGCATATCGCCTCCACTTTCGATGCCACCAGAGGTGTCCTGGTCGACCAGTTGAGCGCCGAGGGACAGAAGGTGATCACTTTCAACAGTATCCTCAAGTACAACAGCTTTCCAATTGCGGCCATAATACGGGAATTGTTGATATTTGGCGAAAAAGTCATGAACACTCCCATCGAGATCGAATTTGCCTGCAACTTGAACCGTCCGCAGTGGAAGAAACCCGAGTTCAGCCTGCTCCAGATCCGTCCGATCGTATCTGGATCCGAATCGGAAGTACTCCAGGTGAACGCCCAGGAGTTGGAACGCGCCATCATCGTATCGCACCATGTCATGGGCAACGGACACAACGAGGAATTGACCGATATCGTCTATATCAAGGCAGAGTCGTTCAATCCCGCGAAGACAGCCGATATGGTCATGGAGTTGGATGGGATAAACGCGAAATTCGTCGAAGCCGACGAGGATTATATCCTGGTAGTCGCGGGACGGTTGGGATCAAGCGACCCTTGGTTGGGTATCCCGGTCGTCTGGTCCCAGATATCCCATGCCGCGGTCATCGTGGAGACCAGCCTTCCCGGGTTCCAGGTCGAACCCAGCCAAGGAACGCACTTTTTCCAGAACATCACCTCGCTGGGGACCATCTATCTGACTGTCAATCCATCGTACAATGACGGTAAGCTGGCATTCGACCGCCTCACCGAATTGTCGCCGGTGGACGAAACACACCATTTCCGACATGTCCGGGCGGAAAACCCATTGGTTGTGAAAGCAGATGGGCGAAGCAGGATCGGTGTGGTGACGGTAGCCCCGACGAATTGACGGTTCAGATATCTTCAAGTCTCCAAGTAGCTTCGCCGGGTTCTGATACGACCGAAGCGAGATAGTCCCACACCACATCCCGTGGAGGAGGCGCGACAATCGTGAGCCGCTGTTTCTTCACCGGGTGGATAAACGAGATTTCCCTGGCATGCAAGTGGATGCCGCCATCCTCATTGGATCGTGGCGAGCCATACTTCAAATCACCTTTGATATGGCTACCCATCGCGGCCAATTGGGCCCGAATCTGATGGTGTCGTCCCGTAAGCAGTCCAATCTCGAGCAGGAAGAACGATTTGGAAGCCGCAATCGTCCGATAAGTCATGCTGGCCTTCTGGCTATTTTTCCTTTCGTGCGCAGTCGCAGACGATTTGTTCTTCACAGAATCACGGGTCAGGTAATGTACAACCAACCCCTCGTCCATCGAGGGGAGCCGGTCGACGACAGCCCAGTAGGTCTTTCTCATGTCGTTGTCGGAACGGAACATCGCGTTCAACCGCACCAACGCCTTTTCGGTCTTGGCGTAGACGACAATACCGCTGGTCGGCCGGTCGATCCGATGCGGTATGCCGAGATAGATATTGCCGGTCTTCCCATAGGTGACACGGAGGTAGTCCTGCACTTCGTCGGCCAACGTCGTATCGCCGGTCTTGTCTCCCTGGACGAGCTCTCCGGGAAGTTTGTTCAGTATGATCAGATGGTTGTCTTCAAATAGAATTCTGGAAGCAAGTTTATGCATCGGTCGGGTCCTCTTGTGGCTCATCGTCGAACGGGTCGATATCCTTGAACAGGGAAGGTTCGTCCCCTTCTTCCCCCTTCGGATCGGCTTCATGTTTTATGCGTAGCGTCTGCGCCTCTTTCGTGGTCAAACGCACACCGTTGGCCCTCACACCTTTCACCAGGAAACGGGAGAAGTAGGTGCGGTCCTCCAGGTTCTTGTACCCCTTGCCCTTCTTGAACACAATCGTGATCCTTGCGTCGTCGAGAGCCGAGAGCGTGAACAGCTTGTAGTTGCCCTCGGGCAACAACTCGTAGGTCCTGTTGAGAATGTACTGGGTTATCTTGCATCGCTTGATGAACAGGTACTTCAGCGATTTTTCCTGATAGATGATCGTAAAGACAAGCTGTTCCAACACATCCTTCTCAGCCAACACGCAATAGCGCATGCCTTTGCCCACAAACAGTTTCTCAGGCGCATCGGTGACAAAGTAGGTGCCTTCCTTCTGGATAATCAGGATCCGGTCGAACGGTGAGACCAGGTACTGGTTGGTTCCGCTCTTCAGCCCGTATCCCAAGTAGCCGGAGGAGGCGTCGTATTTCAGCATGAGGTCCCTGTTGGCCACCTCGCGGACATCGGTCTTCTTGAAGGATCCGATGACAGTCTTACGTTGCCACATGGAGGGGTTTGCCAGCTTCTTCACTTCCTCCAGATAGGTGAGCGCGTATTCGACGATATGGGAAAGATGCCAATCGATCTGCCCGAGCCGTGCGTTGATCTCATCGATCTCGGCATGGTTCTTCTCGATGTCGAACAGACTGATACGCCGTATGGGGATCTTGAGCAACCTGTCCACGTCCTCGGTGGTCACAGGGCGGGCAAGTTGTTCGGCGAAGGGCTTGAAGCCGGATATGACCGCCTTCTCGACCTCATCCTGGGTCCGCTTCTGTTCGATACGCTTGTAGATGCGTTCCTCGACGAAGATCCGCTCCAACGTGCGGGCATGCAGACGATCCAGGAGATGGCTCTTCTCCATTTCCAATTCCCGCCGCAAGACCTCAACAAGGAACTTCGCGTGGTAATGGATCATTTCGGAAACCGGCATGATCCGTGGAACACCCTCGCAGATGACCAGGGGATTGACCGATATGGATTGCTCGCAGGCCGTGAAGCCATAGAGCGCATCGACCACGTCGTCGGAATAGGTGTTTCGGGCAAGCACCACTTCTATGTTGACCTTGTCGGTCGTGAAATCGTTGATGCTGGCTATCTTGAGTTTTCCCTTCTTCGCAGCATCCTCGACCGATTTGATCATCTTCTCGGTCGTGACACCGAAGGGCAATTCCTCGATTACGATCCGCTTCGGGTCCTTGGTGTTCAATTTCGCGCGCACCAGGATTTTTCCGGTCCCTTCGGCATACGAGGAGACATCCATGAATCCACCGGTGATGAAATCGGGATACAATTCGAAGCTCTCCCCATTGAGGACGGCTTTCACAGCATCGATGACTTCCATGAGGTTATGGGGGAGGATGCGTGTGGACATGCCTACCGCTATGCCTTCGGCTCCCTGGATCAGCACGATCGGCAATTTTGCGGGGAAGGACAAGGGCTCCTTGTTCCTCCCGTCGTAGGAATCGACGAATTCCGTCAACTCGGGATTGTACAGGACCTTCTTGGCGAAGGGGAGGACACGGCATTCTATGTATCGTGGAGCCGCGGCCGAATCGCCAGTCATGATATTTCCGAAATTTCCCTGGCGGTCGATGAACAGCTCCATATTCGCCAGGTTCACCAAGGCATCACCTATGGAAGCGTCGCCATGCGGATGGTATTTCATGCAATGGCCGACAACATTGGCAACCTTGTGGAACTTGCCGTCATCCATTTCGAACAATGAATGCATGATCCGTCGTTGGACGGGCTTCAGTCCATCGATGATATCGGGAATCGCGCGATCCTTGATCACATAGGATGCATATTCGAGGAAATTTTCTTTAAAAACCGTTTCTGCATGTGCCATTAGATGAGATTCTCCATGATGAATTCACGTCGGTCGGGGGTATTGTCGCCCATATAGAATTTCATCGTCAGATGCATTTCCCGGGAAGAGGCAATGGAGACGGGAATGAGCCGCATCTCCTCACCGATGAACTGGCGGAACTCGGAGGGATTGATTTCCCCCAGACCTTTGAATCGGGTGATTTCGGCTCCGCGTATCCGCGCTACCGCTTCATCCCGCTGCAATTCATTGTAACAGTAGGCCGTTTCTTGTTTGTTTCGGACCCGGAACAACGGTGTCTCGAGAATGAACAACCGTCCGGCAAGAACCAGATCCTCGAAATAGGTGAGGAAATAGGTCATGAGCAGATTCCTGATATGGAAGCCGTCGGTATCGGCGTCGGTCGCTATGATTACCCGGCCGTACCGCAATCCGTCTATGCCATTTTCCATACCAAGGGCAATCATGAGATTGTACAGCTCTTCGTTCTTGTAGATCTCTGTCCGCTTCTTGTCGAATACGTTCAACACCTTGCCCCGAAGGCTGAAGATTGCCTGGGTATAGACGTCACGTACGCCCACCATGGACCCGGAAGCCGAATCTCCCTCGGTGAGGAAGATCATGGTCTTCTCACCCTTCTCCCCGTTTTGGTTGAGATGGTATTTGCAGTCCTTGAGTTTCGGAATATTTATCGATACTTTCTTCGCCGCATCCCGTGCTGCGCCTTTCACCGCAGCCAGCTCCTTGCGCAACCGCTCGTTGCTGGCAATCTTATCCGACAGCTTGTTGGCATCGTCCGGATGCTTCATGAGAAAATCGACAATGGCTTCACGAACTTCCAGCGTAATCCAGGCACGTACCTCGGTATTGCCCAACTTGTTCTTGGTCTGACTCTCGAAGACAGGATCCTGCAACTTGATGGAGATTGCTCCGGTCAATCCGTCGCGGACATCGGGTGCGGTATAGGCTTTCTTGTAGTATTCGTTGATGCCTTTCAGAATCCCTTCCTTAAACGCCCAAAGGTGGGTTCCTCCATCGCTTGTATGCTGACCGTTCACGTAGGAGAAATAATTCTCCCCGTAGTTCTGGGTATGGGTAAAGGCGAATTCGAGCCGGTCTCCCTGGTGGTGGATGGTCGTGTACATTCCTTCCGCCCCCACCTGCTTGTCGAGCAGGTCGAGCAATCCGTGCTTGCTGGCGAATATCTTCTTGTTGTAATCGATCGAGAGCCCGGTGTTCAGGTACGCATAGTTCCAAACCCGTTCCTCGATGAACTCGTCCCGGTACCGGTAGTCTCCGAAAATCGCGGGATCGTGGTCTGGAATGAACTCTATCAACGTTCCATTCGGTTCCTCCGACTTCCCCTTCTTCTGGTTGGCGAATTCACCTTTTGCGAAGGTCGCTTCGAAAAATGCCCCATCCCGATAGGAGACAACCCTGAAATGGGAAGACAGTGCATTGACAGCCTTGGTTCCCACCCCGTTCAGACCGACGGAAAACTGGAAAACCTCGTTGTTGAACTTGCCGCCCGTATTGATGATGGAAACACAATCGATGACCTTTCCCAACGGTATGCCCCGGCCGAAGTCGCGGACGGAAACCTTGTCTCCCTCCACCCTTATGGTGATCCTGGCACCGAAGTCCATGATGAATTCGTCGACACTGTTGTCGATCACTTCCTTCAACAGGACATAGATACCGTCCTCGAAATGGGAACCGTCACCGAGACGCCCGATATACATGCCGGGACGCAAGCGTATATGTTCAAGAGCACTCAATGTCTGTATCTTGCTCTCATCGTAGGCTGCTGGACCTGCTGCGGATTTCTTCTTTGCCATGGGTACTCAGTATATACGCTTTACCGGTACTTGGAAAGTATCCTCCGGTCCAGGCCGGTCAGCGGGACTGGTAATCGTGTGAGGAAATCCACGTAGGAAAACGTTAAAACGTGTAGTCCTCGTAAAACTCCAGTAGGGCTGCATTGAATTCTTCCACATGGGTTTCCATGGGAATATGGGCGGCCTCCTCGATGATATACAGGCGCAGTTGTGGGATGCGGACTCCGATCGCCCTGGACTTTTCGATCGGCACCACCGTATCGGAATCACCCCATATCGCCGCCACAGGCATATGGAGACTCTTCAAGTTGTCCAACGGAATGGAACGGGTCGTGCGCACCATCGATGTGAGAGACCGCGCTGTTCCGGGAAGTTGCAAAGGCTCCAGATAGACGGACAACTCGTGTCCATCCGCTTCCCTTCCATATGCTTCGGAAAGCAATTCGCCAGCCTTTTGTTCCGTCAGAAGTGACCGTTCAAGATACAGGCGTGCCCAACGGGTGAACGGAGGAAACGCCAACACAAGCGACGAGACTCCCCGGGAAAGCTCCAATGCCCCGGCAACCAACACCAGGGAAGCTGTCTCTGCAGGTCGCGCAACGGCCATGGCCACCACTGTTCCGCCACCCATGCTGTGGCCCACCAGGTGCCACCCATGTTTCTGCATCATCGGTATAGCGGTTACGGAGTCGATACTATCCAACAGGGTCCAGAGGATTTGCGCACGGTGCTCTTGGCTGTGGTCGAATTTCTCTGGGCGCCCGCTATACCCGAATCCCGGTAAATCCACTGCAACCACAGCGAACCCGGCATCGACCAGGGCCACTATGGCCGAGTTGAACGTATAGGTCGATCCCCCCAGCCCATGTACCAAAAGAAGCTTGCCCTTGATGTCGGTCGTTTGTGGAAGGACAAGTCGGTAATGGATCCATACACCGTCGATTTCTTCGAATGACGAATCCTCGTAGGGACCTTCCGGTCGCACTCCATCCGATGTGGAAAGTGTGAAGGCATAGGGGAGAAGACACGAGGACAAGGAAAAGAGTATGAGGAGAACAACCAACAGTCCCAATGGCCTAGTCACCGATACGCTCCTTTTCCACCGCGTCGTCGACCCGTTCGATATAGCGCTTCATATCGAACTTCCTCTCAAGCCCCTTGTCGTTCATATAGCGGACATTGCCGAAAATCGAGCGCTCGCCCCAGGGACGATCATGCTTTCCGAAGCACCATGCGACACCGGCGAATCCATTCGGATCCCTTCCGTCCAGCTGATAGGTATTGTTGAGATACAATGCTATGGAGAAGGCATTGCGGGGCGTCGGACTCCACTCCAGGATCTTCTTTCCCCAATACATACGCATATACCCATGTATCGTACCCAAGGCGACCAATTCCTTCTGAGCCGCGTTCCAGTACGGATCGTGGGTATCGGCCGCTTCGAGTTCCTCCAGGGAATACCGGTATGGACGTGGATCGGATGCATGGCTTTCCAATGTCTTGACGGCCCACGCAGGTAGTCCCTCGTATTGGTCGTAATGGGAATTGAAATGGACAAAGTTCATGGCAAGTTCCCTTCGCACGATCAATTCCTCAAGAAAAACAGGGACATCAGGAACAGGCATGGCCGAGACTTTCGTATAGATGGTCACCGGGGAAATCTGACCGAAATGGAGGTACGGGCTGAGAAGGGAAACATGCGTATTTCCCGGATCGTTGTGCAACGAGGCATAACCGGCCAAATATCGATCGAGGAAGTGATCGAGTTGCCGGTTCGCCCTCGTCTCCCCTCCCTGCAACCAGGAGACCTCGTGTGCCGAATCCGATATCGCGAGTGAAGAGAGCAAGGTCCCGATATCGTCCAAAGGCGTTTCCTCTCCAGGGATTTCCACATCCTTCGAATCGACAGTCACCTCGAGAGGAGGAGACGATTGTGCAAAATGGGCTATCATCGGTTCGATTTTCCGTCGCAACGTAGCTGCGGAATACTCCTCCTTGCCCGAAACGGTTTCCACCGGAACGACAACATTGCCCTCCACCTGCATGACCGAACACAGGACGGCACTGGCAACCTGCTTGCGCCAGGTGCGTTCGAATCGCCCGTACGCACGGTCGACCACCACCAACGCCGAGCGCGCCGCAATTTCCCCCAAGCCGACAAGCGGGCCCCTCGTGTCCAGGACGAACCGGATATTTCGTTGCCGCAACTCGTTGCCGACCTCATGCAATCCCTCCAGCATGAACCGATAACTACGTCTGGTACCCTCGGGAAAATCGGAGAGCAGGGAGAAGAACACCACCAGTGGCTTTTCAAGTGCATTGGCTTGGAGAACCGCATACGTAAAAGCGGGATTGTCGGCAATCCGCTGCGAAGCCTGCATCCAATATACGACAAACGGATTTTCCTTCAGGACCGGCCTCGTATTCAAAGCCTGTATCCGCTGCTGCTCGACCATAGTCCACCTCCCAGCCATATGGATACTGTACCACAGCAGAAATGAAATGACAGCCTCCATGCCGCACAACCGCACCGGCCCCTATACAGGACCGAGAACTGGCAAGAACCGGCTCACATGCACAATATGTTGTTTGCATACCTTGCATTATCCAACGTTTTTCCTGTATAGTGGACGTCTATGGAAGATCCGTTACCTAGTAAAGACAATTCGGAGCCTGAGAGTACAGGCCCCTCGTGTAAACCGTGCCGGAGGCCGTCATGAGCCTCCACATCAGCGCCATCATCGTGTTGTTGGTCCTCTCGGCTTTCTTCAGTGCATCCGAAACAGCCTACACCTCCCTATCGTTCCTACAGATCCGCATGATGGAGACTGACAGGCGTCGCACGAGCAAGATGGCCGCGGCATTGGCAAAGAAGCCCGACGTGTTGCTCACCACCATACTTATTGGAAACAATATCGTGAACCTAACGGCATCCGCCCTTACCACGACCTTGGCAATCAACGTCTGGGGAAATGCGACAATCGGCTATGCGACAGGAGTGTTGACATTCCTCATCCTCATCTTCGGGGAAATCACCCCCAAACATCTTGCGATCACCTACAATACCGCAATGGCCCGTTTCTCGGCATACCCGATCAGGTTCCTCATTTTCATCCTGTATCCTGTGATTGCAATCGTCCGATGGATCAGCTCGCTCATTACCCGGCTGTTCGCCAAGGAGAAGGAGGGCTCGCTCTCGCTGGAAAGCCTGATGCATGTGGTCGATGTTGCCGAGGACGAAGGAATCGTCGACGAATACGAGACCAGCCTGGTGCAACGTGTGCTCCATTTCAGCGAAGCTCCTGTCAAATCGATCATGACCCACAGGACCGAAGTCTTCAGCCTTCCCGATACCACATCCCTCCGCGAGGCGTTCCCCTCCATCGTCGCAAGCGGGTATTCCAGGATTCCCGTCTACAACGAGAGTCCGGAGAATATCATTGGAATCCTCCTGGTGCGCGATGCATTGGCTGCCGAGGTCGACGGTCGTTCGGAAGAGGCGATTTCGCAGTTCATCCTTCCACCGATCTATGTTCCCGAAACCCGAAAACTGGATGACATGCTGTTCCAGTTCCAGCAAGGAAAACTCCAGATCGCCGTGGTGCTTGACGAATACGGCGGATTGTCGGGAATCGTCTCCATGGAGGATATCGTCGAACAATTGTTCGGGGAAATCTATGATGAACACGAGAGCGGGGAACTGCTGCGTATCCGGTCCGAGGAATCGGGAACCTACCTGATCAAGGCCGACACCACCATGCAGCAGATAAAGGATGAGCTCGACCTTGACATCAACAGGCCGGACCTGTCGTGTACACTCGCGGCCTTCCTGATCGAACAGCTTGGAACCATACCCACCGTCGGCGAGACGATCGAGTATCCATTCGGTATATTCAGCATCGTCACCATGAAGGGAAAACGGATAGAATCGGTTCGACTGCAACCGATTGAGAAGGAAGAGGAACCTCAACGCAACGGCTTCCATTGACACCGTTTGGCGAGGGCGGTATGATTGCGCGCATGAGTACTTACCCATTCGGCACTATAGAAAAAAAATGGCAGGCATACTGGGAAAAGAACCAGACTTTTGCCGTAACAGAAGATCCTACAGTACCCGCTGAGAAGCGGAAGTATGTGTTGGACATGTTCCCGTATCCCTCGGGCGCCGGACTCCACGTCGGACACCCCGAAGGATATACCGCCACCGATATCTATTGCCGTTATTTGAGGATGAACGGATACAACGTCCTGCATCCCATGGGCTTCGACTCGTTCGGCCTTCCCGCCGAGAACTATGCGATAAAAACCGGTACCCATCCCAGGTCGACAACTGAAAGGAATATCGAGAATTTCCGCAAGCAGATCAAGAGTTTGGGGTTCTGTTACGATTGGAACCGTGAAGTCTCGACCCATACCGAAGAGTACTACCGGTGGACCCAGTGGATATTCCTCCAACTCTACAACAGGGGCCTCGCCTACGAAGCCTCGACTCCCATCAACTGGTGCCCGAACTGCCTGACCGGCCTTTCCAATGAAGAGGTCAAGGAAGGCAAGTGCGAACGGTGCGGGACCCATGTGACACGTAAGAATATCCGGCAATGGATACTCAGGATCACCGCCTATGCAGACCGGTTGCTCAACGACCTCGATTCGCTTGACTGGTCCGATTCCATCAAGAGCATGCAGAGCAACTGGATCGGTCGCAGCGAAGGCGCGAGTGTGCGTTTCCAGTTGGCGGACTCCGACGAAGTGCTCGAGGTGTACACCACCAGGAGCGACACCCTTTTCGGTGCAACCTATATGGTTGTCTCTCCAGAGCATGCTTTGGTGGACAAATTGACCACCGCCGGCCAACGGAAAGCTGTCGAAGCCTACCGGGACCAGGCTGCCCACAAATCGGATCTGGAACGGACCGACCTCGCGAAAGACAAGACCGGGGTATTCTCCGGAAGCTATGCCATCAACCCGGTCAATGGAAAGAAGATTCCCGTATGGATCGCCGACTATGTGCTGATTTCCTATGGCACCGGCGCCATCATGGCTGTTCCGGCACACGATACCCGAGACTGGGAATTCGCCAAGAAATTCGACCTGCCCATCATAGAAGTGCTGAAGAGCGAAGTCGATGTCCAAACGCAGGCATGGGTCGAAGACGGTATCCATGTGAATTCCGATTTTCTCGATGGCTTGAACAAGACCGATGCCATAGAGAAGATGAACAACTGGCTGGAAGAAAAAGGTATCGGCAAGAAGACCGTGAACTACAAGTTGCGGGACTGGATATTCAGCCGCCAACGCTACTGGGGCGAACCGATTCCCCTGGTCCATTGCGAATCATGCGGAACAGTGCCCGTCCCCGAGGACCAATTGCCCCTGACCTTGCCGGAGGTTGAAACCTATGCACCTTCCGGTACGGGAGAAAGTCCACTGGTCACGATTCCCGAATGGGTGAATACGACCTGCCCGAAGTGTGGTGGTCCCGCCAAGCGCGAAACGAACACCATGCCCCAATGGGCAGGTTCCTGCTGGTATTACCTCAGGTATCTCGATCCAAACAATACCGAAGCGCTCGCATCGAAAGAGGCGATAGACTATTGGATGCCGGTCGACCTGTATGTGGGAGGAGCCGAACATGCCGTATTGCACCTCCTTTATGCACGGTTCTGGCACAAGGTCCTCTACGATTTGGGTATCGTGAATACGATCGAACCGTTCCAACGGCTCGTCAACCAGGGAATGATCACCTCGTTCGCCTACCAGCGTGCCGACAAGACCTTGGTCGCCACCGATGAAGTCGAGGAGACTGCGGTAGACACCTATATCGAGAAAGCTACGGGAGAGAGGCTCGAGCGGGTCATCGCCAAAATGTCCAAGAGCTTGAAGAATGTCATAAACCCGGACGAGATCATCAACGATTTCGGCGCGGATGCCATGCGGACCTATGAGATGTTCATGGGACCGTTGCAAGTCTCGAAGCCGTGGGCAACCACCGGTCTTTCCGGTGTCTACCGCTTCCTTGATAGGATATGGCGGTTGACCGAACGGGAAATCACCGATATCGAACCTTCCGAGGAAATACACAGGACGTTGCACAAGACGATCAAGAAGGTGACGAAGGACACGGCGAACCTGGATTTCAACACCGCCATTTCCCAGATGATGATTCTGGTGAACGAATTGTACAAAACCGATGACTTGCCGAGAAAGATATGGGAACCGCTGATTCTCATGCTTGCCCCCTATGTCCCTCACCTTGCTGAGGAATTGTGGGAAATGGCCGGGAACGAACCGTCGGTGGCGAATGCCCAATGGCCCCGATATATCGAGGCCTTGACTATTGACGATGTGATCGAAGTGGTCGTCCAGATCAATGGCAAGGTGCGTGCCCGCATGGAGACGGACAAAGGAACCGAAAAGGACACCTTGCTCGCCATGGCCATGGAACATGAGCGGATCGTCGAGTGGCTCGAGGGGAAAACCATTGTCAAGACCATTGTGGTCCCCGACAAACTGGTGAATATCGTGATCAAAGGTTGACCAATCGGTTATGGATAGGCTTGCACACCCCGACTTCGAATGAGGTCGGGGTTTTTCATGTCACCCCTTGATCTTCGCCAAGCCTCCGAGGGAAGTCTCCCGATAGAGGGACGGTAACGCTTGTCCGGTTTCCATCATCACCTCGACAACCGTGTCGAAGGAGACTTTGTGCCTCCCGTCGGAAAGCAGCGCATAGCTGGCATGGTCGAGGGCCCGCATGGCTCCAAGCGCATTCCGCTCGATACAAGGAATCTGCACCAGCCCCATCATGGGATCGCACGTCAAGCCCAGATGATGCTCGAGCCCCATTTCCGCGGCATATTCAATTTGGTGAATCGATCCACCCAGCAACTGGGCTACCGCGCCCGAGGCCATGGCACACGCGACCCCAACTTCTCCTTGGCAACCAACCTCGGCTCCCGAGATGGAACCGTTGGTCTTTGCCAGATTTCCAATCAATCCGGCTGTGAGCAATGCACGCAGAATCTTTACTTTCGGAAGCTTGTATTGGTTGCGTACATAATGGAGCACTCCAGGAAGCACTCCACAGGACCCGCAGGTCGGTGCGGTGACGATCTTGCCGCCGCCGGCATTCTCTTCGGCAACCGCCAGGGCATAGCTCAAGGCTCTTGTCGGTGTTCCAACCGGTCCGGACATATCCTTGGCTTGGGCAAAATACTGTGCAGCTTTGCGTTGGAGCTTCAAACCTCCGGGCAACACGCCCTCCTGCTCAAGCCCGCGCTCGATGGCAGCTGTCATGACGTCCCATATTTCCTCGATGAAGGCAAAGATCTCGGGACCTTCATATTTGACGACCAGCTCCCACAACTGCATCCCTTCCTTGCGACAATAGGCAAGGATATGGTCCATCTTGCTCAGATATTTGGGATAGATCGATGGGTGAGCCGAGGCCAGCTCGCCCTCCTCCACCACCTTCCCGCCACCAACACTGTAATAGGTCTTCTCGGCGAGTTTGCCCTGCACGGAGTCGTAGGCACACAAGGAGAGGGCATTCGGATGGAATGGTTTGAAATCCTCCGGAAACCAATGGATGACGAGTTCCTTACCCGAGTCGCTAAAAATCCGACGGAGCGTGGAATCGGTCAAGTGTCCTTTTCCTGTCGCCGCCAAACTCCCGAACAGATTGGCTTCGAAATGGTCCGCGTCCTTGTATTCTGACAAGAAACGCTGGGCGGCATACCGAGGGCCCATAGTGTGGCTGCTGGAAGGTCCGTACCCGATTCGATACAATTCTCTAATGGATTCCATGTTCCCACTGTATAGATTTCCTTGTATTATGTGAAGGCATCCCCCGAATGGACCAGTTCATGGTATGCCCAGTCTGAAAGTCGCAACAACAGGTCCATGGGAACCATATGCCAGAAAGGTGCGTCCCGGGTATTGTCGGGGACCGCGATTCTCAATTCCAGGCCATAGTCGAGATTCACATATCGGACCACCCCGGGAGGAAGGTTTTCCAGAACCACCTCCTGGTCGGCAAAGACGAAGAACGCTTTCGAATCCACCTGTTCTCCAATCCAGCGGCCTTGTGGTACCGATTCAATGGCAATACTCCCCGAGCCGGATATGCGGAAGGAAGCATTGGAAATCGACCCTGTCACGATATCGGTGGCCAAGCGGTTCCAATCCAACCGTGTTCCACTCGGGTCCACCGTTTTTACCATCGCGGCCATTTTGGTGAAATTCAGCTCGCCGACCGGGTCCGGCCATTGTTTGGAGACCTGCAGCAACGCATCGGCCAACGGTCCGTCGTACATGGACAATTCCACCCGGTGGTTGTTGGCAACAGCATGGTATGCCCCCCCGAAAGGGACTCCGGTGCCTAGGGGATATGCGGCAAAAATCGTTGTCCTCGCCTTCGGTACCATGATCCGCAACGATCGCACCCCGATAGGAAGATTCAACTGCCTCAAAGCCGTATCGTCCCGATAGAGCAACGTGTACCAGAATTGCCTGCCGGAGGCCTTTTCCCATGGATGGTTCCCTTCGATATGTACCGTCGTCCATGAAGTCGATTCGCAGGCTGTGGCGGAGGCGATTCCGACAAGCAGGATAAGGAGAGCCAGCATATGTCCTATTCTTTCCATACAGCATATACAGCCGGATGTGGACGTTCGCTTCAGATTTCCGTGCGGGTGGTTTCTGCTTTCAATTGCGCGAGGTATGAGCCGCGGAGTCGGGAGAACAGCTCCCTGAAAACCTCGCTTTTGTAATCGGCATAGGTCCAGGGGAAGCTTTGGAATGCCTTCTTGGCATACAGCAGGGTCACTTCCCCATAGATACCCTTCCCCAGGGGAATACGGTGGCTCCGGTTCTTTGTTGTCGCAAGGATCAGGTTTTCCGCCGAGAGGATGCCGGGATCGAGATTCACCATGCGTTTGCCATCGATAGCGAATTCCTGCTCGAGCCCATTGGTGTACAATTTGCATGCAACCAGTTCGGTGGGATCGACCAATGCACGAAAAACAATGAAGAACCGTTGGGGACTTCCCCCCATTTCCTGGTCATAATAGTCGGTGAAGCCGAAGGGAACCGGATCGGTGACTTGCTCGATTGCGCCGTAGTGTTCCTCCAGCCGGGAAAAGAGGGCCCTATGGTATTCCGGATGGGTGGAGAGTACCCCTACAACCAGTTTAACCGGATGGAACGGTCGTCCCTCTCCCATGCCAAGCTACCTTCTGTCCCCATGGAACGTACCGAGGATACGGAATGAAGCACAAGTGTTCACCAGTTCTCCGGTCGCCTTCGCGAATTCATTTTCATCGATCATCTCGGATTCGATGAAAAACGCATACTCCCAGGGTTTTCCCGGAATAGGCCTGGATTCCAATTTCTTCATGTTCAGCCCATAGGTGGAAAGGATCTGCAGGACCTCGAACAGGGAACCGGGACGGTCGTTGACCGAAAACACCATGGAAACCCGATCCACAGGCATAGAACTCCTGAACACATGCGCATGCTCTTCCCGGCAGATCACATAGAACCGGGTGAAATTGCGACTGTCTGTCTCAATGCCATCCCGCAGGATTTCCATATGGTGATGCTTTGCCGCCGCGGAGCTTGCAATCGCCGCACACGAAGGATCCTGCAGACTGGCGATATGGGCGACAGCTCCGGCGGTATCGAAGAAGGGTACGGCCTCGGCATGTCTGAGCTCCCCGGTCAAGAAATCGGTGCATTGGGCCAACCCCTGCGGATGACTGAACACCCGTTTGATCTGGGACAAGGTAGTACCGGGGATTCCAATGAGGTTGTGCATGATACGCAATTGCTTTTCTCCGACGACGGTCAGGTCGGGATGGCTGTTGAGCAAATCAAGCGTCTCGTTGATTGTTCCCCCCAGTGTATTCTCGACCGGAACCATACCATAGCGGGCTTCCCCTTTCTGAACTGCCTCGAATACATCGGAGAACGATCGGCAGGGCATGGTATCGGCCATTTCGTCGAATACCATCCGTATGGCTTGCTCGCTATAGGCACCTTTCTCTCCCTGGAACGCGATCTTCAATGTCTGGGCTGACGGAACGAGTGTCGGTTGGTTCGTCCAGATCTCGACATCGGCCCGTTCACGTGGAATCCTCTCGAGCGACTTTCCCACCACCGGGCACAAGGCCTGGATATCCCGCATGAGTTTGTCGAACTGCTGGGGGTAGAGGGATTGCGGTCCATCGGAAAACGCCTTGTCGGGATTGTTGTGCACCTCCACGATCAAACCGCTCGCACCGGCGGCGACAATTGCCAGCGACATGGGCGCCACCATGTCGCGAAGTCCGGTCGCGTGGCTGGGGTCGGCGATGACCGGCAAATGTGTCAGCTTCTGCACCACTGGAATCGCACTGATATCCAAAGTGTTCCTTGTGGCAGTCTCGTACGTTCGGATACCCCGCTCACAGAGGATCACCTGGTCGGTTCCACTCGCCATGAGGTATTCGGCCGCCATCAACCACTCTTCGATTGTCGCAGCCAAACCCCGCTTGAGCAGCACAGGTCGTCCGGTCCGGCCAACCTCTTTCAGCAATTCGAAGTTCTGCATGTTCCGGGCTCCGACTTGGAACATATCGATATAATCGAGCATCATGTCGACGTCCCTCGGACTCACGACTTCTGTTGTAACAGGCATATCGAAAGCATCGCCGGCTTCTCGCAGATAGCGCAACCCCTCTTCACCGAGGCCCTGGAAAGCATATGGACTGGTTCTCGGTTTGAATGCCCCGCCCCGAAGAATCACAGCTCCGGCAGCTCTGACATGGGCCGCAACCTCCATGATCTGCTGTCGGCTTTCGACAGCACACGGTCCGGCCATGACGACGATACGTTGCCCGCCGATCTTGACTTTGCCTACCTGGACAATCGTATCGCTCTTGTTCAATTCCCGGGAGGCAAGCTTATAGGGTTTCGAAATTGGAATGACATTGGAGACACCGTCCAGGACCGCCACCTCGCGGATATCGATCCGATTGGTTCCGACAGCTCCCAGTACCGTCTCTTCCTGACCCACGATTTCCTTTACTTTGAATCCGTTCTTCTTGAGGAAATCCTTCACTGCGCTTTTTTGCGCTTCACTTATCTGTTGTTTGAGAATAATGATCATGGTAGGAGAAAGCTAAAGCTTTTGGGTGGGACTGTCAAGTTACGGGAGTGGAAACAGTTGCCGGGATATTGTCCATTCGGATAGTATTGGGGGGAGGGGGAAGCCGTATGGAACCTGATTGGGACGATATATTTGCACGGATGGAACAGGCGGTACGGGCCCAAGGGAACAATCTTCCTTCGGTCTCAACCATCGCCAGGGAAGCGGCCGACCCGTTCCGCGTTCTTGTATCGACATTGATCTCCCTTCGGACAAAGGATGAAGTCACCGTAGCCGCATCCAGAAGACTGTTCTTGCTGGCAGATACACCGCAAGCCATGCTAGCATGTTCCCAAACCGAAATCGAAAAGGCAATCTACCCTGCCGGTTTCTACCGGATAAAGGCCGCCAATATCCTTTCAATATCGAGGATTCTCATCGATGTGTACGATGGTCTGGTACCTTCGGACCGTGAATTGCTGCTCAAACTTCCTGGTGTGGGTGTCAAGACGGCGAACCTCACCTTGAATCTCGGTTTCCGTATCGATGCGATTTGTGTCGATACCCACGTACATAGGATATCGAACCGGATGGGATGGATTGAAACGAGAAAGCCGGAGGATTCCGAGCTTGCATTGGAAAAGATCATGCCGAGACGCTACTGGATCCCCTTGAACGAACTGCTTGTTACGTTCGGCCAGCAGATATGCAAGCCGATATCGCCCTATTGCTCGATATGTCCGGTATCGGACGTCTGTGAAAAGCGGTCGGTCGAGCGTTCCCGCTAGCGGAGAGTTCCTTTCGGATAGGTAGCCTCCACCACATTCGCGATAGGTTCCGCTCGTCCCTGGGTATAGAAGTGGACCCCCGGCACCTTGGCGTCCAACAATTGGGCGACCTGGGCGGTGCAGAAATCCACCCCTACCTTGCGGATGTCGGCAGCCGTCTTGCACCGCTCTATCCGATCCACCAACGTTACAGGCAAATCGACCCTGAAGGTCTGGGGCAGCAGGTCGAGGTCGCTCCTGCGTTGGATCGGTTTGATGCCGGGAATAATCGGAACTTCGATTCCCGCCGCACGGCACTGGTCGACAAACTCAAAGAACCGTTCATTCATGAAGAACATCTGGGTGACGATATAATGGGCGCCTGCATCGATCTTGCGTTTCAGCATGGTGATATCGTGATTGAAATTCGGAGCTTCGGCGTGCTTCTCGGGATACCCCGCGACACCGATACAGAAGGAAGTGGCAACCGGATCACGTAATGTAGGGTCGAGGTACTCGCCTCGGTTTATTGCCGCGATTTGGGAGACCATGCCGTCGGTATGGTCATACCCACCCTTTGCGGCAATGAACCGTCGTTCTCCATGTGGTGGGTCTCCCCGCAAAGCCAATACATTTTCTATCCCAAGGAAATTCAATTCCACCAACTGGTCCTCCAGCTGTTCCTTGGTCTGTCCTCCGCAGATGAGATGGGGTACCACAGGAATACCGTAGCGATATTGGATCGCCGCCGCCAATCCGATGGTCCCGGGACGTTTGTGTGTCGTCCGGCGTTCGACCAATCCGTCGGGCCTGTCGACATACACCACCTCCATCTGATGGTTGGTGATGTTGATATATGCGGGATTGTAGGGGAGCAAGGTCTCGATGGTTTCGTTGATCGCATCCATGGTGTGGCCTTTCAACGGGGGCAACAATTCGAAGGTAAACAACGGCCCGTTCGCTTGTGCTATGATCTCGGTCACTTTCATCGCCATGGTCACTCTCCCTCTCCCACTATGCGGGTTTGCATTGTCCTTTCCAGTTCCGATACGGGCACTTGCCTCCATTCGGCATAATCAGCAAGTTGGTCGGTACCCAACGGTCCAAGTGAAAAATAGGTGCACCCTTCTCCGACAAAGTAGAATCCGCTGACGGATGCCGGAGGATCCATTGCATACCCGCTGGTCAAATCCACTCCGATGCGTCGCTTTGCATCGAGTATAGAAAAAATTGTTGCCTTTTGTACATGGTCGGGAGCCGATGGATAGCCGACTGCCGGTCGGATCGATTGCACGTTCCCAAACCCCCACCACATCGAGGCAAGCCGCAAGTGCAACAATTCGCTGAAGGCTTCAGCCAAACGGTCGGTCACCATGGTAAGGAGCAACGCGTGGTATTCGTCTCCCTCTGCTCGGAGAGCGGCGACTTTCCCACCAATACCCAGCCCGGTTGTCGCGACAAACATACCGATGGAATCGGTTTGGTCGGGATGGATATAATCGGCAAGGGATCGACAACTTCCGTCGGCGCCAACACTCTGGCTCCGCAAGAACCGCATGGATTCGGACGTTTCCACACTGGTGTGGATATCGATGATACCCGGCCCGCTCGAATCGGCGGGAAAGATGCCGATTGCCGCCTTGATCGACGTGGAGAACAGATGCTTGATTTCCGGCTGGCCGAGCAATCGCACGGCATCGGAGACCAACCTTTCGGCTTCCTGGGATTTGGGAGGAACCTTCCAGGCTGTGGTCAGCATCGACCAATTCACTTTCGGTACCAGATCCTCCAAGGTAACATCCGACACTTCCCGGATTCCGAATTGCACGGGGGTCGGAGCGGGCACCTTCTTCATGAATCTTCGTTTGGTCGCATCTTTGAAGGAGATGATATTCCGACGACCATTGGATTCGAGGCGGCTTCTCGCCGCATGGTACCGTTCGGCCACTTGCTGTCTATATTCCCCATGATTGGAGGACATGAGCTTGAGCGCAACCGAAACGGCATGGGAGGCATCGGTCGAATGGAAGACTTGTCCAGGATACAAGGGATCCAACCGGAGGGCCGTGTATTCCTCGCTGGTGGTGGCTCCTCCGATCATTATGGGAATATCGAGGCCGTCTTCCTGGAACAACCGGCACACATGCGCCATCTCCGCCAAGGAAGGGGTAATCAAACCGCTGAGGCCGACAATATCGGCGTGTTCCCGTTTGGCGGCAGCCAGGATATCCTGTGGCGGAACCATGACTCCCAAGTCTACGATAGTGAAATTGTTGCACTTGAGAACCAGTGAGACGATATTCTTTCCTATATCATGAACATCGCCCTTCACGGTTGCCAAGACGATGGTTCCGGCAGTGCGGACCGCGTGCGAGGAGGCCGCCTCGAGACGGGGCTGGAGAATATCCACCGCCCGTTTCATGACCCGGGCGGAGCGCACCACTTGGGGTAGGAACAGTTTCCCTTCCCCGAACAATTTGCCGACGTGGGCCATCCCTCCCATGAGAGGACCTTCGATTATCTGTACAGCCTCAAGGTCGCCCGCTTCCACCAGATCATTGGCAAGATGGCTGTCGTCACCCCGCAAAAGCGCTTGTGCAAGCCGTTGGTCAACCGGCAACGATCGCCATGCCGAATCGGCCTTTGCCGGCTCGCCATGAGGAGTTCGCTGCAAATCGAGCGGTTGCATCGCCAACGCGATCAGGGCATCCCTATCGGTGGCTGGAGATTCGCCTTCGGCGAGAAGGGCATGTTCGATCACCGTCGCGGCATGTGGGGGGATAGAAGCCGGATCAATCAGTGCCGCAGGATTTACTATTGCCATATCAAGCCCGGCATCAACCGCGTAGGCAAGGAAAATCGCGTGGATCGCTTCCCGGATGGCATTGTTTCCCCTAAAGGAAAACGAAAGGTTGCTGATTCCTCCACTTATGGAAACCTGTGGGAACTTGTTCTTGATCCATGCGGTTGCCCGGATAAAATCACTTGCGTACCGATCATGCTCGTCGATACCGGTTGCGATCGCAAGAACGTTCGGATCGAAGACGATCGAGGCCGGATCGCACACACCTCCATCCACAAGCAACCGGTACGAGCGTTCGGCCACCTGGCACTTGCGTTCGAAGGTATCTGCCTGACCTGTTTCATCGAACAGCATGACCACCATCGCAGCTCCCATGGATGCGATATGCTTGGCCCGTGCAACGAATACTTCCGGGCCTTCCTTCAGGCTTATCGAATTGACGATTCCCCGTCCCTGCAGCTCAGGCAATGCTGCGACAACGACTTCCCACGAGGATGAGTCGATCATAAAAGGTACTTTGGCAATTTCCGGATCGGCAGAGGCAAGACGAACGAACCGGACCATCGAAACGGAAGCATCCAACATGGAATCATCCATACAGATGTCGATGATCCCCGCTCCTTGTTCAATTTGTGTACGGGCAATCGCCAAGGCTTGGTCGAACTTCCCGTCCTTGACCAACCGTGCGAATTTCTTCGAACCGGCAACATTCGTCCGCTCTCCGATAGCCAACAACTCGCCTGGTTTCGGATATGACAGCGGTTCAAGTCCACTCAATCGCAACCGGGGAACAAGGCGGGGCAGGCTTCTCGGTTTTCCATCCCGGGCAACTTTTGCCAAGTGCGCGATATGGTCGGGAGTGGTTCCACAACACCCTCCCACGATATTCAACAGACCTTCCCGTACAATGGGATCGAGCAGAGCAGCGACATGGGCGGGACTCTGGCTGTAATTGCCGTCGTTGTCGGGAAACCCCGCATTTGGATGCGCGCTTGTCCTGAACGGAGAAATTTCCGCGAGCTTGCGGATAAGGGGAATCATCTCCTCGGGACCTGTAGAACAATTGACCCCTAGGGAAAATAGGGGAAACGGAGAAAGCGTATCGACCAATGCTTCAAGCGTTTGTCCCGACAAGGTCCTGCCGCTTCTATCGCTGAATGTGGCCGAAACCATGATAGGCAGCGATATCCCACGTTCCTCCATACAGGAGACTGCGGCGACAAGGGCCGCTTTGGCCACAAGGGTATCGAAGACTGTTTCTATCAGTAGCAGGTCGACTCCCCCATCGATCAACGCCGATATCTGTTCGGTGTACATGTCCACAAAATCGCCGAAGACCACCTCTCGGTACGCCGGGTCGTCCACAGAAGGGGAAAAGGATGCTGCCTTTCCTGTAGGACCCACCACGCCGGCAACAAATGCGAATCTGGAGGCATCTTCCCGTTCGATCTCCTCCACCGCCGACTTGGCTACCTCGACTGCGGCAAGGTTGATATCGAACACATAATCGGACAACCCGTACTCTGCCAATGAGAAGCGGTTTGCGCCGAACGTGTTGGTCTCGACAATATCCGCCCCAGCTTTCAGATACGCAAGATGGATATCATGGACCAAGTCTCCACGGGTGAGGCAAAGCAGATCATTGCACCCTTTCGCGGGGGGGAGATCTCCGAACGAGAGATCGCCATCGACAAGTGCAAGCCGTTGGATCATGGTCCCCATGGCGCCATCAAGCAGCAGGACCCGCTTGTCGGCCATGTTGACGAAATATTCGGCTCGGGTCATGTTCGTTTCCTCCCCCGGTTTATGGATTTGGCGAAGTGTATCAGTTAGGGATTGTCTGCTCAAGTGTCAACACAGGAATCAAATGGTACGAGGGGACCTCATACGGGTGTGCCTCCAACAAAGCGCTGACCACTTGCGTTACTTCGAACTCGTCGACAACGGTTTCCACTCGATACTCCTGCACATATTCCATCTCCCCGATATGACCAAGATATGGATTTGCTCCTGCGGTGGGAAAGAATTGCCCGGTCCCCAATACTTGCCACGAACACCGTTCATAATTCGACATCCGCCCGGCCCCAGCCGCAAACACCGCCTCCTTGACCTGCTCGACATGGCTCGCCGGAACATGGAATACCAACATGTACATGTATTGCCCCCTCTATTGCTCCTCTCGATGGAACAATTTATGATGGTGGCATCATGATACGTCTCATCGTCTTTCTTGGCAACAAAGGACTCCAGTACGCAAGGACCCGTCACAACAGCGGTTGGATGTTCCTCGATTCGTTTATCCATTTTCCAGGAGCAATCACCTGGCAAGAGAAGTTCAACGCCCTGTGGACCCGTACTTCGGTCGGCAAAGTTCCATGCATATTCCTCAAGCCGATGACCTATATGAATGAAAGCGGGAGGAGTGTCGGTGCGGTTGCACGGTATTTTTCCCTCCAACCCGAGGAAATACTGATCGTCCACGACGATATCGAAATGCCCTTGAAATCGGCAAAATTGCAATTCGGGGGGGGGCTTGGCGGGCACAATGGATTGAAATCGATCAAGGAAGCCTTGGGAACCACCGACTTCGTCAGACTTCGGATAGGGGTGGGAAGACCCGTACGGGAAGACGTCGCGTCCTATGTCCTCTCCCGCTTCGCCACTATGGAGGAAGCCGTGCTTCCCCTCCTGTTCGACGAAGTCGGAAAACTTCTGGAGCAGTGGTTCGAACAAGGATGTCCCGCCGAAAAATTGCCCATGCAGTTCGCATTGCCATCGTAAACGTATCCCTCGACGAAGGGATTCGACCTCCCCGAGACAAGGTCTCGGGACATTGGTGGAAAGGTTTCCTGTTGACGGAGATGATTCTGACGGCGATACTGGTAGACGGGTTCCAACGATCAGACCAACAGGGGGAAAGACAATGGGAGCAAGAGATTTCAGGATTGCGCTCAAGACAAGGCATGAGATCGAATATCAAGACCCCGTGTTCGCAGTTGATGAACATATGGACGGACTGTACGACCAGGCGAAGATCATCGCCCACCTGTTCAATTCGAAACAGAAGGAACTGGGTAACGAGTCGTACCTGTCCGCTGCGAAACTCAATGCTTCCGGAATTTTGCATCTATTGTATCAGACGGTTGTTTCCCAATACCTGGTGGAACAGGACCATGACTTCTTCACACGATTGACACCCCAGATCACCCGCAACCACTCATGCCAGGATGTCCTGGTATTCTTCGCACGGGAATTCCCCTCACCGGTACTGAATGCACTCCAACCGACCGCACCTTATTTGATGGAAGAAACCACCAGGGGGTTTTTCATCCATCAGGTCATCATGGAGAACCCTGCGCTGGTCAAGGCGACCAAACCGTTGGTGAAACCGGAGGGAGTTCGCTTTCCTCCCGCATCGCTTGCACTCGCAGCGCTCATGGGAGGGTTCACCAGGTCGGCTCCCGGGATCGGGGAAAATGACGACGATCTGTTCTCATTCCTTACGAGCCCGGCGAAAGCGCATCCCGATTCTCTTACTGCCCAGATTTCCTATATCTTGAGAGAGTGGAAGGACCTCCTTCCCGAACGGTTGCGGACGTATCTCCTCCGTGCGATCGATTTTGTCCAGGAGGAGGAGAAGCCCCGTTTCCACGGTGGTGGTCCCGGCATTGTTGGTGTACCTTCCTACGATCCGAAGGATATGGAATATGAAGCCTACAGTATGGACCGCAACTGGATGCCGAACGTCATTATGTTGGCCAAAAGCACCTTGGTATGGTTGGACCAATTGTCACGGATGTACGGATATCCTATCGAAACACTCGACCAGATTCCCGACCACGAGTTGGATCTTATGGCACAACGGGGATTCTCCGGGTTGTGGCTCATCGGATTATGGGAACGCAGCGATGCTTCCAGGCGTATCAAGAACCTGTGCGGGAACCCGGAAGCGGAAGCATCGGCCTATTCCCTGAAAGGCTACGATATCGCGACCAGCATCGGCGGGTGGGCTGCCTTGAGGAATTTGGATGAGCGGTGCAAAGCCAGGGGAATCCGGCTGGCAAGCGATATGGTCCCGAACCATACGGGGTTGGACAGCGATTGGGCATTGCATCATCCCGAATATTTTATCCGCATGCAGTATCCACCATTTCCGTCCTATACCTACAATGGGGAAGACCTTTCTCCCGATCCCCGGATCGAAGTGAAGATAGAGGACCACTATTTCGACAGGACAGATGCCGCAGTGACCTATCGGAGAATCGACAAGGAAACCCACGAGACTTCGTATATCTTCCACGGCAACGATGGAACCTCCATGCCTTGGAACGACACCGCACAACTCGATTTCCTTAATCCGAACACCAGGGAAGCGGTAATACAGCAGATCCTCCATGTCGCACGGAATTTCCACATCATTCGGTTCGATGCGGCGATGACTTTGGCAAAACGGCATGTCCAGAGACTCTGGTATCCACAGCCTGGGAGCGGAGGCGATATACCCGGCAGATCTGGCGCAGGAATGTCCGATGACGAATTCGCCCGGATCATGCCGAACGAATTTTGGCGGGAAGTGGTCGATCGGGTCGCTGCGGAGGTCCCCGACACATTGCTTTTGGCCGAGGCCTTTTGGATGATGGAAGGCTACTTTGTCCGGACTTTGGGCATGCACCGGGTGTACAACAGTGCTTTCATGAACATGCTGAAGAACCAGGACAACAAGGAATATCGGGACACCATAAAGAACACCCTCTCGTTCGACCCCGAGATCCTCAAACGGTTCGTCAATTTCATGAACAACCCGGATGAAGAGACCGCCATTTCCCAATTTGGGAATGGAGACAAGTATTTTGGGATATGCACATTGCTGAGCACCATGCCGGGACTTCCCATGTTCGGCCATGGTCAAATCGAGGGGTTCCATGAGAAATATGGCATGGAATATCGTCGTGCCTATTGGAACGAATATCCCGACGACCATCTGGTCGGAGAACACTACAGGAGGATATTCCCCCTTTTGAAAATCAGACACGCCTTCAGCGGTGTCGAATATTTCGATCTGTTCGATGTGGTGGACAACAATTCGGTCGCCGAATCCATCTTCGCCTATGTGAATGGGACCGAGGACCGTAGGGCACTGATCATGTATAACAACCGGTTCGAGCATGCCCAGGGTCGTATTGAGAATTCCGCACCAAAACTCGTGCGCCTTCCGGATGGCAGCCGGATAGGGAGAACCAAGACACTGGCAGAATGCCTGGGCCTGACCTTCGGTGGGCGAAGGTACATGCTCTACGAGAGTTTCCCAGATAGATTGACGTATATCGTCCCGTCAATGTCGATTTTCGATGAGGGGGCGTGGGTGTCCCTCGATGGATATGAAACCAGGATATGGTTGAATATCCGGGAGGTCGAGGATAACGAAGGTATTTACGAAGCCCTGCATCTGCAGCTCGGAGGAAAGGGAACAGCCAATTTCGAAAGGGACCTTGCCGGTATCCGGCTGCAACCCGTGCACAAGGCACTCGACAACTTCCGGTCCCAAGCGATGCTGGGAACAGTCAAGGATATCGTTTCCTCCGAGACCATCAGAAGCAAGGATATCCGTAAATTCGTACTGCTTGCAGGTGAAGCCTATGCGAGACTGGCAGCCCTGTATGAGACGTTGCCAAAAACCACCCTCTCCGCCATTGCTCCGTTGGCACAGGAAATCCAACCACGGGACATGCTGCAAGAGGTACAGAATCTTATCAGTTGTTTCGATCCACAACGATCGGCCACGGTTTTCGCTATCGGAGGAAAGGTGATGCAGGAATTGCCAATCCTGATACAAACCGCCCTGGTGTTGAACGTATACCTTCTGCCCGAATCTTCCCTGCAGGAGGCGGCGGAAATTGTAGATTCCCTGATGCTCGACAGATTCTTTTCCGAACAGCTGCCTTTCCTTGCAGTGGAAGAGCAGCAGTTGGGTGAGATGCTGAGGAAATCCGCGTATTTGGCAATCGGGGCTAAGGAAGTTCTCCATGAGCTTGCCATCACGAACCCCAATCCAAGAAACTGCCTTGTCCGATTGCTCGAGGATACCGAATTCAAACGCTCGATCGGGTGGAACGAGTACCAACGAATCCAATGGTATCGGAAAGAATCATTCCAAGAGACAGTCTTGCTGTTGGCATTGGGAGTCTGCCTGCATGGGGGAGAGACCATGGTCCAACCGATGGAGAAGTTGCTTTCAGCCTGGTTGCGGGGTGACATGCAATCGGAATATAAAGTCCAATCGCTGTTGGAACATGCGAATTGACTTATGCATGACGATGGGATACTGTTGCACATATGAAGACGTGGATTACCTATCCGGCAGCAATAATCTTAGGATTATCGGCAAATTTGCTCCTTGGAGGGTGGCAGCCCTACGAAGTATTTCTCAGTGCAGCTGTCCCTGTTGTCATACAGGTGGGACTCTATATCCTGTTTCCTGTAGTGTTCGTTCTCTTTACCGCTGCCACCGCGTCCTTACGTCGCTACAAGGACACCGTACTGGTCTTTTCCTCCACGATACTGTGGGGGTTGGTCACAACCTTGCTGCTCAGTTTCCTGGGGCTGCTCTTGTCATTGGTCCTTCCGGGAAACCTCTCCTTGGGGGCTATCACCGGGACTTCCCCCGGTGTCACCTTCTTTGAATTCCAATCGTTCTCCCGAATGTTCGTATCGGAAAATGCATTCTCCCAATTCACCGTCACCAGTAGCAGCCTGCTGCCTGTCATGATACTGGCTTTGGTTTTCGGTATTGCACTCAGACCGGACAAGGAAGCGATCCGCCCCGCTTATGTGGTGGTGAACTCGTTCGCCGAAGCCATGATGCGTCTTGCCCGAATTGCGACAATAGTAGGCGCCGCATTGCTTGTCATCCTCAGTGCGGACTGGTTCGCTTCTATCGATCTTTCTGGAATCTTCATGGCAAACCTGTGGTATTTTCTTGGTCTTTTGGTCGCCATGGTCGCTTCCGTACTTATTCTTCTTCCCTTGCTCTTCGGATTTTTCACCCTGTTCAAGGGGGGCAACCCGTATAGGATTCTGGCCGGGACCTTTCCCGCAATGCTTTCCGCGGGGTTCTCCGGCAATATTCTGTTCGCCGCACCCCCGCTGATTGCCCTTTCACAGCGCAACAACGGCGTTCGGAAACGGGTCCTTGGAATATCAATACCACTATTCACTATCCTTGGAAGGGGAGGAAGTGCATTGATCGCATCCTTCACCATCATGCATCTCATGCAATCGTCAGGGAGTTCCCAGCTTTCGTTGCAGACCATGATCCTGATCGCACTCTTCTCTGCCCTCTTCTCGTTCGGCGCATCGTTCACACCCGGAATGGAAGTGCTGTTCATAGTAATTCTGGTTTTGCGTGGGTTCATGTCCGGTGCAACCACACAAATCCAAGCAGGCCTCCTGGTGCTTCTCCCTTTCATCCAATTGGCAGCGCTGATTGTAGATACCGCGATAATCGCTGTCGGCAGTGCTTTCAGTTCGCGTATCGTTTCACCCGACGATAGGGTTCCCATCGAAGATATGATGTAGATGCCATGAAAGTGAACCATAGGAAAATACCCTTCATAATCATCCATGGATTGTTGGTTCTGGGTCTATCGGGAATCACTGTGTTCATCTTGATACGCCAGGCAATTCCGACATATTTCAATATCCTTCCGCTGGCCGACACCGCGCCACCGCTATCCATGGTCCCGACATTGCTCCATATCATCCTGTCGTTCGTGGGCATGGTCCCATCGCTGTACCTCCCGGACACATCGAGAAATGAAATCGAGAGACGGTTGTTGCCACCGTTGTTCATCACCATGACAATCATCGATATCTCTGTCGTAGCTACTTTCATGTTTCTGACAAGTTCCGGCTCGATCGGGTTCACGGCAATCGGGAGAATCCATCTGTTCTCGGTCCTCTTCTCATCCACGATCCTATTGCTCATCGGACTCTTCCATATCGGTATCAACACGGGAAAGTTGCTCCAGTTCACGCTCCTGTCCGCATCCGGATGCCTGTTGATCGCCTCGCTGGTTCCCCTCTCGGTAGCCATGTATCCCATGGAAACATCCAAATGGTATGCAGACAGGCAGTTCCTCTGGATTCCGGCTATCATGGGAATCGTTAGCATCGTCAACTACATATCCCTGTACATGCGGGAGCAGACGCAACACAACCTTTTCAGAAGTGTCAGTTTCACCTGTATAATCGTGGGCAATATCCTGTATCTCACAGCGTTCAACGCGTTCTTCCTCTGGCTGGGAATTGCCCTCTATGGCATCGGGATATTCGTGGGAATCCCCAGAGGTCGTTTCTCCCAGTTGGAATGAAATGAATGGTATCGCAACCCCAGGGCAAGAGGTGGACCCGGGAGGCTTCGCCTCCGCTGCCGCCCCAAGGGGCGAGGTATCTCCCCCTACGTTCCCTGCCCTCACTCGGTAATGGACCAATAGTAATTGTTCCGCTACCCTCGTTTCGTTGGGGAATGAAAGGGAATTAGCCGAAAAAATGCCGCCCCAATTTAAAAGGACGGCAAATTCGAGTGTCATTACGATTATTTCATGACAATGATGCTTTGGTCATAATCCTCTGGCGGTTCAAAACCCATCAGGTTCATGCAGGTCGCTGCAATCGAGCTGATACCCAATCCCGAGCGAAGGTCCTTCCCATACTCTCCCTGGTAGTCGGGATCCACGATGATAAAGGGAACCGGATTCAACGAGTGGGCGGTCTTTGCATTGGGTGAGCCATCGGCTTTGCGCTTGACCGAACCGTCCTTCGCATGTTCGAACATGTCGTCGGCATTCCCATGGTCCGCGGTCAACAACAGAATTCCACCCGCAGCCTCCACCGCTGTCTTCAACCGTGCAAGCTGAAGATCCATCCCTTCCATCGAACAGATTACCGCTTGATAGATTCCGGTATGGCCGACCATATCCCCATTTGGATAGTTGAGCTTGATGAAATCATACTTTCCACTCTTGATCGCCTTGATGACCTGGTCGGTTATCTCGGCACATTTCATCCACGGCCGCTGTTCGAAGGGAACTTTGTCCGAAGGAATCTCCATATAGGTTTCCAAATCGTCGTCGAACTTGCCGCTTCGGTTGCCATTGAAAAAATAGGTCACATGCCCGAACTTCTGGGTCTCGCTGATCGAGAATTGGCGAACTTTGCTTGCAACAAGATATTCTGCCATGGTCCGGTCGATGGAAGGCGGGGTCACCAGATATTGGCTTGGAACATGGAGGTCCCCGTCATATTCCATCATTCCCGCATATTCAACCTTCGGATGCCGCTTCCTGTCGAACTCCTCCAAGTGCTTCGCTTCGAAAGCCTTTGTCAATTCCAAAGCCCGGTCGCCTCGGAAATTGAAGAGGATCACACTATCGCCATCGAGGATTTCTCCGACTGGTTTTTCATGTTCCGCGATAATGAAGGGAGGAATATCCTGGTCGATAGCTCCGGTCTCCTTGCGCAAGGTGACGATTGCCTCATGGGCTGATGCGAACTGCCTCCCTTCGCCAAGAACATGCGTTTCCCAGCCCCGTTTCACCATATCCCAGTCGGCGTTGTAGCGGTCCATGGTTATGGCCATTCTTCCGCCACCGCTTGCGATCCGTGCATCGAACGAATCGTCATTCAACGAAGCAAGGAATTCCTCGAACGGATCGAAGTATTCGAGCGCGCTCGTTTCACCGACATCACGGCCATCAAGCAATGCGTGGACCCGTACCTTGCGAACACCATCGGCCTTTGCCTGTATTATCATCTTTCTGAGATTGTCGACATTGGAATGGACATTGCCATCGGACAACAAACCGATGAAATGCAAGGTTCCGGATTCGTGGACGTTCGCAGTAAGCTTCTTCCAGGTATCACCCGCAAAAATCACCCCCTCTTCTATCGATATCCCGACGAGCTTCGCCCCCTGAGAGAAAACCCTGCCACAACCGATTGCATTGTGACCGACTTCGCTGTTGCCCATGTCGTCGTCCGAGGGCAAGCCCACGGCAACTCCATGTGCCTTGAGCTTTGTCCAAGGCATATTTTTGTAGAGTGAATCGAGCGTTCCTGTCTTGGCTTCAGCGACGGCATCGCCCTCGGTATATTTTCCAAATCCTACGCCGTCCATTATAACCAGTACGACGGGTCCTTTTCTCTGTATCTTGTTGTGTCTCTTCAATGGTTCTACCATGTATGGTTCTCCTTGGGATAATCTGTCACGTTACAACGAATATACTTATAGAGTTCAAAGGGGTAAAGTAGCTTCCCGCAACCAGGCCGCATCATCTTGGGACAATTTGTCCGAAAGTTCCGAATATACCCAGCCATGGTACGCGTCGACCATCTGCCGTTCGGCTTCAGAAAGCAGGTTGGTATCGATAAGCCGCCTCTCGAATGGACAGAGCGTCAGTACATCGAATGCCAGGAATTCCCCAAATTCGGTAGTTCCGGCGTGCTGTACAACGACCAGATTTTCGATACGCACCCCATGAAGGCCTTCCCGATAGACACCAGGTTCGTCGGAGATCACCATGCCGACCTCCAGGGGAACTGCGATCGGTTTCGTGGAAATATTCTGGGGCCCTTCATGAACATTCAGGCAAAAGCCAAGGCCATGGCCTGTACCATGGCCATAATTGTATCCGGTCTGCCAGAGGAACTGCCTGGCCAGCACATCCAATTGATACCCGTTTGTTCCGACCGGAAACCTCTGTGCCGCAAGAGAAAGGTTCCCCTTCAACACCAGTGTATAATCCTTTATCATCTGTTCAGTCGCTTCACCGAACAAAAGTGTCCTTGTTATATCCGTAGTACCGGTCCTATACTGTCCACCGGTGTCGAGCACCAACAAATTGTTTCCTACCAGAACTGTCGAGGAGTCCTTGGTGGCACTATAATGGGCCAAGGCACCGTGCGCGCCAAACCCGGCGATCGGAGAGAATGATGGCCCGAGATACTCTTCATGCTCTTTTCTATAGGCAACCAGTTGCTCCGCGATGGACAGTTCGTTGTAGGTCTCGGAATTCCGCGATACCTTTGCCAGCAATTTGACCATGGCTATGCCATCCAACACATGGGCACGACGCATGCCTTCGATCTCGACCGGCGATTTGCGTGCCTTCAAGGTTGTCGAGATGTCCCGCCCCTCAACCAGGGCAACGGAAGCCGGAATGGATTCCTGTATGCGTACCGTAGTCTTGTCCGGGGAATAGTAGACAACATCGGTTTCGGAAAAGGCCGATCCAAGATACCGGTATACATCGTGATACTCCCTAACCACCACATACTGTGACAGTTCGGCCTTCAATTGATCGGAGAACCTGTCCGGGTTTGTGAAGAGGACCGCCTCTTTCCCCCCGATAAGCAAATACCCGAGAAAGACCGGATTATAGGAAATATCAGAACCACGAAGATTCAATATCCATGCGATATCGTCCAAGGATGAGACGATAGTATGGGTACATCCCAATTCACCACAGCTCTGGCGAATCTTTTGCAATTTTGCTTCGGCGGTAAATCCCGCGACAGCGCTATCCATTTGCATCACGCTCCCGGATGGGACTTCCGGCCGGTCTTTCCATATGGAATCGAACCAATCCTCGGTGTACTTGAGCGCTATTTCCTTTTTGGACAATGCGCCTGCCAAGGCTTTCGTAGAGGTAACAGTCATGGTGAGACCGTCGATACCCACTACCCCTTTGGAAGGGATATTGCTGGCAAGCCATTGGATATGGTCGGGGACCGCGGGGGCATCAAGCCTCATCAATTCGAAAGGAGTCCCTGCTATCTGCTGTGCCCCTTGGATATAGTATCGGGAATCGACCCAAAGCAATGCCTTGTCCAATGTTACCACGATGGTTCCGGCAGAGCCGGTGAATCCCGACAACCAGGATCTCGTATTCCATCTGGGAGCAACATACTCACTCACATGGGGATCGCTTCCATTTACAATCCACGCATCCACACGATGTTCCCGCATGAGGTTCCTGACCATTTCCAAACGTTTTGCAACACCAGACATTTCAATTCCTCTTCTTTTTCTTAGCTTGATTCTTCTTCACTTCCATCGGCTTCCTACGATTTCCAATGAACAGGAACACCACACCGGCGACGATCATGGCGAAACTGAGCAGCTGTCCCATGGAAATGTTCAAGGGAGACAAGAACAATGCGATGGGTTCTGTCCGTGTACCTCCGGAAATGATAAAGCCCAAATTGGCATCGGGCTCCCGCAAATATTCGATGATAAACCGTGCTGCTCCATATCCGATGAGATACCAACTCAACGTATAGCCCTTGAAACGGTTCCTCTTGCGAATGAAGAACCAAAGGAATACCCAAAGCAATACACCTTCGAACAGCGCTTCGTACAATTGACTCGGATGTCTGGGAAGGTTCACCATCGCCCCGGCGGCATACTGCATGCCGATCGCATCGGCAATGTTCCTGACCCACTCGTAATTGGTCGAGAAAGGAGGTGCGTTGGGAAAAACCATTGCCCAAGAGGCGGTGGAGACCCTACCCCAAAGCTCGCCATTGATGAAATTCCCCAATCTGCCGAAGGTATATCCCAATGGAATACCTGCCACCATGGTGTCGGCTATATCGAGAAAATCCATCCGGTATTTGCGGGCGAACAGCAATGCCCCGACAACAGCCCCGACCAATCCGCCATGGTAACTCATGCCGGGCAGTCCGACAAACCGACCATTCGAAAAAGGCCAGAAAATCAACCATGGCTGTTTCCAGTAATACAGGCTTCCATCGTAAAACAGGGTGGAGAACAATCTGGCACCGAGGATCAGGCCTGCGATCACATAGAGGAACAAGGTATAGGTATCGTCATTGGAGCATTCGATCAACCCCTTGTTCCGTTGCTTCATAAACAGGATATAGGTGATGCCGAAAGCAACCAGATACATCATGCTGTACCAACGGATTGGAAGTCCCGGGATAACGAGCGGTGAAATCCATGCAGGATAGGCAACATATTGAAGCATGGCGGAAGTGTACGCCGAGAAACAATGATGGTCAACCATACATTTGTGGCCGCTTGGAATGAATTATTATATATTGGAAGAATGAAAAAGATCATAACCATCATACTGTTGGTTGTCTTGACCGCAATGGTCAGCCAAGCCGCAGCGGCAACCGGAATCGACGAGAAACTCATACCGGCCTTCTTCACCGGAGCTCCCGCAGTTTCCCGCCCGGCATCGAATGATGAGATAACCACGAATATGCAAAAACTGGAACTCCTCTACCGTCTGGTCGAACGCGACTTCCTCTTCGACATCGATCACAAGGCGGTCTACGAGAATATGGCGAAAGGTTTGTTTACCGGTCTTGGAGACGAATACTCGGCCTATATCCTATCCGAGGATGCTGCCGATTTCAGTGAAGAGACCTCTGGTACCTATGGAGGAATCGGGGCCTATATCTCGAAGAACTATATCGAGTACCGCGACTATAGCAAGCCCGAGACCTATATGGTGAATATCACCTCTGTGTTCCCCGGATCTCCCGCCGAGACAGCAGGATTGCGTTCTGGAGACCTGATAAGCCATATCGATGGTGAAGCGGTCGACGATTGGGAAGCGAACGAGGCCTCCAAGGCATTGAAAGGAACACCCAACACGCCGGTGGTGCTATCGATCAAACGGGGAAATTCGACTTTCGATGTCACTGTAATCCGCAAGATAGTGTCGGTTCCGACCGTATCCGTAGATATGCTCGAAAATAGTATCGGGTATCTGCGCATCACCCAATTCACCAATTCAACGGGAGACCAGGTCCGAAAGGAGCTGCTTTCCTTCATGAAGCAGGGAATCTCGGCATTGATTATCGACCTTAGGGACAACCCTGGTGGAATTGTGGACTCGACCATGAATATTGCCGATATGTTGCTGGCGGACCAGACGATTGTCCATGTGAACAGCAAGAATTCCACCAACAACCGGACCTTCGTGGCATCTTCCAATACCATAGTTCCCGAAGATATGACGGTCGTGGTACTGGTCAACAAAGGCTCGGCTTCAAGTTCGGAAATTCTTTCCGGTGCGTTGAAGGATAACGATAGGGCAACCTTGATAGGAACCACCACCTATGGAAAGGGGTTGATCCAAGTCGTATCCCCGTTCGGCGAAGGTTATTATACCCTTACGACCAGCCAATACCGAACTCCCGATGGGAACGATATCCATAAGGTGGGAATTCCCGTCGATATCGAAATCGAGGATGTACAGATCCATGACGAGCAGATGGATACCTACATGGAATTCATAAACAGCAACGTGGCTGCCGACTTCGTACAAGAGCACCCCGAATTCACCACTGAAAACATGGACCTTTTCATGGATACTGTTGTGGGAGAAGACCCTCCCCTTGAAAAGGATGTGTACAGGTTGCTGTTGAGACGCGAATATGTTTTCCAGATGCCCTTCGATGAGCGGCCTGTCGCGGACCCGGAGTACGACCGTGTGCTCAAACGGGCGTTGGAGTTCCTGGAGACCGGCAAGTAATGCGCGTATATGTGCTGCCCGCCACATTCCGTGGGACGGAACTGTTTTCCGTGTCAGGTAAGGATGCCCACTACCTGACACGTGTGCTACGGATGAAGGAGGGATCCTGCTTTGCTGCGAGGGATGCCTCTGGAGCTTTTTGGGATATCACGATCACGGCAATAGACAAGGGAGCATGCCGGCTTTCCTGCATGAGAGCAGGAACGGAACCTGCTTCCGCCACAGATTCCCTTCCCTCGTACCGGGGCCCCTTCCCGGAGATCCATCTCTACCAAGGTCTCTGCAAAGGCAAGAAGATGGAGCAGATAATAAGACAAACGACAGAACTTGGCGTGACCCGGATCATCCCCGTCTCAAGCGAATATTGTGTTGTCGATATTTCCGGGAAGGAAGATGAACGGCGAAACAAGTACGGAATTGTAGTTAGGGAGGCGTTGCAGCAGTGCGGGTCTCCGGTCATGACTACAGTGGCGGAGCCGATGGATATCTCCATGATTGTCGCGGACTGGAACAACCGGGGGACCGCGATGGTATTGCATCAAGTGGCGGTCGACAACCAGTTGTCACTTTCCGAATTATTGGTGCGCCATGCGAAGGCACATCCTCGAACCCCGATTGCCCTGGTGGTCGGTTCCGAGGGAGGCTTTTCCGAAAAGGAAGTGGACCTGTTGGTCGCAGGTGGTTTTTATCCCGTCCTGCTGAAGACAAACATCCTCAGGGCGGAGACCGCGGCTGTAGTCTCTGTTGCGCTTGCACAACAACTGCTGGTAAACCACCTGTAACATATTTGCGACATTCCATTATTGCCGATCCTCGCTTACCATATAGGGGTAACCAAGGAGGAAGGGTGAGGTGTCGTTGTTTCTCATTACCAAGGATCCGAAACTTCGCGGATCGATCAATCGCCAATTGCACCTTGGTTGCTATTCTTCGAATTCAACCGAACAATTCAAGGAAATGGGAAGGCAACTTGAAACCGATACGCATCCGATCCTCCTCATAGACGAGAACTATTCGGAACGGGGATTGATACCAATCCTCGAGACGGTGTTGTCACACAATATTCCCGGACCAAAAATCTTCCTGTCGGGAAGGATAGGAAACGAAAGGGGCAGCCATTTTCTGCAAGACGTTGGCTTTGGTATTCTCAAAAAGCCCTTCTCAATCGATCAACTGATAGACGCCTCCATACAGATGGGAGGCCTGTGTTCGATTATCAACCATCTGACTGCCTCCCAATTGCTCAGATATACCGAGAACAGTACATCGGATTGGCATGCGTCGCTACTTGTAGGCAATTCGGAGCCTATGGTGAAGGTACGGAATATCATTAGAAGAATCGGGGCTGCTTTTACATCGGTCCACATCAATGGTGAAACCGGGACAGGCAAGGAAGTGGTCGCTTCTTTGCTTAGGATGGAGTCGGGATGCCCTGAACCCTTTATCATAGTCAACTGTTCCTCTATCCCGAAATCATTGTCGGACACCTATATCTTCGGAAATGAACGGGGTGCATACACAGATGCCAAGGAAGCGAGAAAAGGATTCATCAAATCTGCCGACGGTGGAATCCTGTTCCTCGATGAAATCGAAGATCTCGCACAGGATGTCCAAGGCAAATTCCTCAGATTGCTTGAGACAAAACTATTCAGGCCTATAGGAAGCGATAGGACGGAATCCTCACAATTCAAACTCATTACCGCTTCGAATACACCGCTGCAAAAACTCTGTGAAGACGGGAAGCTCCGATTCGATTTGTACAATCGCCTCAATCGGTTGATCATTACGATACCACCACTACGGGAACGGAAGGAAGACCTGCCACTATTGATCGACCATTACCTGAAATCCATCGGCGAGGTCCGTCGACCTGACCCCGCTACCATGGAGAAGATCCATGGGTACGACTGGCCCGGCAATGTGAGGGAACTGTTCAAGGAGCTCGAACAGCTTTCCGTTTTTGCACCCCAAGACGCCCACAGGCTATCATACACTGAAATACTTACCGAATCGGTCCTGCATACGGGACAAGAATCGATATGAACCATACGCGAAACCTGTCCATGGTATATCAAATGATTGTTAGGAAAAGGTTGTGGATAACTTGTGGAAGAAGGTGGTTCCACAGGGGGTTAAATACCTATATTGAAGCCAATAATTCTTATATAGGTATTCCATTGGTCCTACCAAGTCACTAGACAATTAATTCTTTTATAAAGAATAAGTTGACAAATAGACGGGAAAGTGTTTCCCCTTGCCCTTGAATGGTCTTGACAAGTAGTTTGCATTGTGTATCCCCAATGCTATGGGAAAAGGTTGTGGATAACTTGTTGAATAGTGTGGTACGAATTGTGGGAAAGCCTTGTGAAGATGGACGGAACTCCTTGAAAAACAAACGGTTATGTCATCCGTCGTATCTTTGCTCCAACACCTAAAAGCTTTTCCGACAACCGTTCATATCCGCGTTCGATTTGGTAGATGTTCTGGATTGTGGAGACTCCGTCGGCACATAACGCGGCAATGACCAAAGCCATACCCGCGCGGACGTCAGGACTCGCGACCTCAGCCGGTTTCAACCGGATGGGTCCGTTGACAATCGCACGATGCGGATCGCACAGGATAATGTCCGCTCCCATTCGAATCAACCAGTCGATAAAGAACATACGTGATTCGTACATTTTTTCGTGAATGAGTACGGACCCTTTCATTTGGGTTGCGACGACAGTTATGATGCTTAAAAGATCCGCCGGGAATCCCGGCCATGGCGCGTCGTCGATCTTATGTGTCTGTCCGCTCACTGTCTTTTGTATAATGCGCTCCTGATCCCTGGGCACAAGAATCGAATCGGTACCGGTAACAATCCAGCTGACACCAATCCTTCCGAATCCCTTCGCAATCATTGGAAGTTGGACAATGTCGACCCCGGAGAGCTCCAACTCTCCACCGGTTGCAGCAGCCAGCCCGATAAACGACCCCACCTCCATATAATCTGCACCTATGGAAAATTCTGTCCCTGCCAATTTTGGAACACCGGTTATGGTAAGTAAATTGGAACCAAGCCCCGAGATTTCCGCTCCCATGCCAATAAGCAGAGTGCAAAGATCCTGTACATGCGGTTCACTCGCAGCATTCCGGATGGTAGTCTTCCCCTTCGCCAGAACGGCGGCCATGATGACATTCTCGGTAGCGGTCACTGAAGCTTCATCCAAGAATACCGCGGCACCATGCAATTCCTTGGAAGTGATTTCCAGAAATCCATCATCTGTAATCCTACAAGTACTGCCAAGTGCTTCCAGAGCGAAAAAATGGGTGTCCAATCGCCTGAATCCAATGACATCTCCACCCGGTGGCGGTAACGAGATACCGCCGGTTCTCGCAACCATAGGCCCTGCCAACAGGAGGGAGGCCCTGATAGCATCGACCAATTGTGGGGACAATTGCCTATTGCCGCGTGAAAGGGCTTCCGACGAATGGATACGTATACTGTTTTGCCCTATCCATTCGACTTGGGATCCGAGGTTTCGCAACAGCTCGATCATGACGTTGACATCTTCGATCGCAGGTATGTTGTGCAATATCATGGGACTATCCGTAAGCAGTGTTGCGGCGATACAGGGGAGGGCGGCATTCTTGTTGCCGCTGATTCTAATGCTGCCGTTCAATGGAGAGCCACCAGTGATTACATATGAACCCATGGTCCTATGGTACAGGGGAAACTCCCGTTTGACAATCCAGTTGAATGGAAGGAAAAAGACGGGTAGTATGGAACCATGAAAAATGTGCAGCCGAAGGTCTATGGAATTGGGAATCCTTTGATCGATATCATAGTCCAGGTGACCGAGCATGATCTTGAACGGTTCGGTATCCATAAGGGAGCTATGCACCTCATTGAGGAACAACGCAGGACGGTGCTCCTCGACTACATCAAGTCAAAGGAACAGGTCTACTCCTGCGGCGGATCATGCCCCAATACGATCATAACCCTGGCAGGTCTAGGTATCGATGTGACACTGGCCGGTAAAGTCGGGACAGATGAATTCGGTCAAATCTATAAGAATCGTCTGAAGGAACTCCAAGTGAAGGACGAGTTGGCCGTATGCGACGAACCGACAGGCTCTTCCATTATCCTGATTTCACCTGATTCCGAAAGGACTATGAATACGTATCTGGGAGCGAACAGGTCCTTTGGAAGTACCGACGTGGTCGTGGAGACTGTCCGTCAAGCTGATTTTTTCCATTTCACCGGATACATGTGGGATACGCAAACGCAAAAGGCTTCGGTCAAATTGGCACTGGAAGTTGCCAAACAAGCCAATACCACCGTCACCTTCGATATAGCCGATCCATTTGCCGTGGGACGAAACCGCGATGAATTCCTCCGTTTGATTTCTGATCATGCGGATGTGGTCTTCGCCAACAATGAGGAAGCCCGTATCCTTTTTGACAATTATGATGCCTACGAATGCTGCAAATCGATGGGTAAATTGTGCGAGACAGCAATTGTCAAGAATGGCAAGATGGGATCGTTTATTTCGCACCAGGGCCGTTTGATGAAGATTCCTGTCCAGGGACCGGTCACTCCCAAGGATACGACAGGCGCTGGAGATGTCTATGCCGCAGGTTTCCTGTATGGATTGTGCAAGAACTTGAGGATAGAAGATGCCGGGTATGTGGCGTCGGTTTTGGCGGGGGAGATTATCCAGCAAAGGGGAGCCCAATTCTCCAAGAACAAGGTAGGCGAGATCCGCTCACAGATAGAGCGGACCTTTTCGCTAGTGTAGGTTGGGTCGTGGAAGAATAGTCTCCCAAGGTACTCCAGGCTTCCCAAAATGACCGTAATTCATATGGGCACGGTAGATAGGTCGCAAAAGGTCCAGTTGCTCGATTATACCGGCTGGAGACAGGTCGAACTCGGCTCTCACCAGCGATTCGAATTCCTCGTCATCCGCAATTCCCGTACCAAATGTATCGACAAGTATCGAAACTGGCTCCGGAACTCCGATAGCATAGGAGAACTGGACTTCACAACGGGTGCACATTTCCCATGCTACTAGGTTTTTTGCCACGAATCTGGCCATATACGCTGCCGATCGATCGACTTTCGATGGGTCTTTGCCACTGAAGGCACCTCCACCGTGACGACCCATGCCGCCATAGGTATCTACGATAATCTTTCTTCCGGTCAATCCGGCATCTCCGGTTGGTCCGCCGATTACAAATCTGCCTGTAGGATTGATGTAATATTTGGTCTTGTCGGAAAGTAGCCCGGATGCGCCGAGAGTCGGTTGGATGACTTGAGTCTTGATGTATTCTTCCAACTCTCCCCGTTGTACATTCTCATCATGTTGATGCGATACGACGATCGTATCTATTCCGACCGGCACTCCATGGTCATAGACGACGGTAACTTGTGCCTTAGCATCGGGGCGCAACCATGATACATCATGTCCTTTGCGAAGAGTCGCCGCACGTTGGAGTATCCTATGGCTGAACATGATAGGCGCCGGCATCAATTCGGGAGTCTCTGTGCAGGCATACCCAAACATCATGCCTTGGTCTCCTGCGCCCTGCAAACCGAATGTACTGCTGGAAGCATCCACTCCCATTGCAATATCGGGAGATTGTTGATGGAGGAATTCCATTACCTGGACAGTCTGGTAATCGAAACCGGAACCATCGATATCATAGCCGATTTCCTTGACAACTTCACGCACCAGCGCCTCGATGTCAAAGGTGGCATGTGTGGTGATCTCACCACCTACCACTACCCTATCGGTAGTAGCGAACGTTTCACAGGCGACACGAGAATAGGGGTCTTTTGCCAGACAGGAATCAAGGACAGCATCGGATATCTGGTCGCAAACCTTGTCTGGATGTCCCTCACTTACCGATTCACTTGTGAACATCTGCCTACCGTGTCTCAACATATTTATTTCTCCAGCTACCTATTCCCGTCTCAATGGGGGCAATTCGTCATCGATGGATATCCTGACCTGCTTGAACAATCCTTCGCCTTCACTTTTTGTCGTTACCCCTTCCATGTCGTTCAACGCTGTATGTATCAGCCTTCGTTCGAAAGGATTCATGGGGTCGAGCAATCTTGAACGGCCATTACGTTTCACCTGTTCGGCGGTCCTATAGGCCAGCTTGACAAGTTGTTCCTCATGGCGCATACGATAATTCTCACTATCGATTATCACCTTGACTCCGGGGTTCAACTGACCTGCATACACATTGACAATCAATTGGATGGCATCGAGGTTCTTTCCCTTTTTACCGATGATGATCGAGGAGTGGTCGGAAACCACATTCAATGCCAACTTGCCCTCTTTCCTGTAGTTGATCTTTACAAATCCGGGATACCCCATTTTTTCCAGCAGTACAGTAAGGAAATCTATTACCTGCTGCTCGAATTCTTCCACATCCCCAATCTCTTCCAAAACTTCCGAATCTTGTTCCGTTTCGTCATTGAGATACACGCGGATACGTACATTGCTCTTCTTGAACAACCCACGTTTGCCGGAATCCACAATTTCTATATCCAATTCGTCTTGTTCCAGTTGAAGTTCGGCCATTGCCGAAGCAATAGCTTCTTGTTCGGTCTTACCTTCGAATTCTCTTACCATTATTTCAATCTCCTAGGACAATTATTTCCAAACGAAGCGAGGGGAAAGGAACCATTGCAAGGGGCCTCTCCCGAGCGAGTGACGGAAACGTAAGGTCCAAATTGGTACCTTTCATTTCTTTTTGGGTTTTCTTTGCTGCTGGAAAACCGGTTGCGCCGCAACCTGAAGCGCCTGCTTTTTCCTTCGCTTCCTATTCATATAGACCTGTTGCCCAATGGAAATGACGTTCATGACCATCCAGTACAGAAGCAACCCGGAAGGGGCATTATACAGGATGAAGAAGAACATTACCGGCATTCCGTACATCATGAACTTTCCTGTCATCCCACTTTGCTGGGTACCCGCCTGGCTTATCTTGAACGAGAAGATCATTGAAGTTCCGTACAGGATTGGAAGCAATCTGATGTCACTCCCGATCAAAGGTAGGGAAACCGATGAAAAATGCAAAATCGACTCTGGCAAGGAAAGATCTTCAATCCACCCAGGGATAAACATGGCACCCCGTAACTCGAAATGCTTGTTCAAAAGGCCATACAATGCAATGAAAATCGGGAACTGGAACAACATTGGCAGACAACCGCCTAGTGGGTTGATCTTTTCCTTCTTATACAGCTCTCCCATTTCCTGGTTGAGTTTTGTCGGATTGTCCTTGTATTTTGCCTTGAGTTCTTCCATTTGTGGCCCGAGCGCCTGCATCTTGGATGTCGATTCCATGCTCTTCTTGCTGAAGGGCTGGAGGACCACCTTGATCAATATGGTGAGCAGGATGATGGCAATACCGTAGTTGGGAACGAGACTGTAGAAGAATTGCAACAACCACTTGAGGGCAGCTTCCAACCAACCAAGCCATGAACTGCTGTCCAAAGCCTTTTCCAAGTGGAGGTCAGACAAGCCGAACCCATTCTGGTCGGCTTCATTGTAAATTGCCATATGATGCTTCAATTGTGGACCGACATAGAACCTGAAGATATCCTTTCCTGTGGCAGTCTTATAGGCAGGACGCGAGAAATACATTCTCGATTCAAGTGGAATGTCGTCGGACTTCGATTCGGTCAGGGTAACCGAATATCGTGTCGCATCTGGAATTCCAATCACAGAGAAATACTTGCTGGCGATCGCAGTCCACGTGATGAAATCGTTGGTTTCATATACACCGTCTCGCAATTTGGGGGTACTCTTCTTCCCTTCTTGCTCGACATAGAATCTACGATAGGTGTAGTTCCCATCCGGGGTTTCGTGGAATTCTGGTCCGAGTTGCGGTTCAAATGCCAAGGTATAGGCGAATCCATTGTAGTTCAACGGAATGGCCTTGTTCTGGGAATTCTTGAATTCGACAGCAATCTCAAACAGATAATCAGACTTCCCGAAGCGATACGACTTTGTTAGGGTGAACGTCTCATCAGTGGGATTGCCGTCTGTCCCGACTATCGCAAAGGTTTGTGAAAATTCGACTGTATCCTGGACTATCCTATAATTGAAAGTCGCATCGATCGGGTTTGTTGCATCATTTCCTGCGTAGAGGGAAAAGGCTGCCGGATAATCGCCATTGTTGAAAATCATCTCGACAGGTTGCCCATTGTCCAGGTGGTCTTTCAAACGAAGACTGGAAACGGCTGCTCCCACAGGATTGAATTCAACGATGAAGACATCTGTCTCATAACTGAACTTCTCTCGTGTAGATGCGGTTCCTGTCTGTACAAATGATCCTGGAAGACCGCTATCCCAAGCTTGGGCAGATGCCGCATAGGAAAGTGGAACATCTGTTGTGGGCTGCTGGATTGTAGCAGGACTCTGGTTTCCAATATCGGTTGTAACCACCGTTTGTGGTGCTTCCACTGGATCCGGTGCAAAGAATGTGCTCTGGATGGTCAATCCCACTGAAATGACAATTACCGAGAGTACAATAGCGAGGATGGTGTTCTTATCCATATCCACTCCTGAATATATTCCGTTTATGAGGTGTGAACAGGAAAGGTATATGGAACTAGTCGGCTAGATAGACTTCTGCCTGTGAGAACAAATATGTCAACTGCTTCCTTTGCGTTTCATGATCTAAAACCTTCCCTGGATACACCACGAATGCAAAATCGAAGCCAGTACGAAATTTCGGTTTCTCAATTCTCCAGATTTCCTTGATTTGCCGTCTAATTCGGTTTCTCTCAACGGAATTTCCAAAGTGGCGAACGGGAATTACTATAACCCTGTCCACACCAAGCCCATTAGGTGCAACCAACAGTCGCACCCCAGAGCAGGAGAATTTCTTACCTTTGCGGAATATCGCATCTATTTCTGGCTTCTTTTTTACAATTTCTTGTTTAGTAAGGCTTTTTCTCATCGCAGACGGTAAGCTTCTTCCTGCCCTTAGCTCTTCGTCTGGCAAGAACAAGACGTCCACCTTTGGTGGCCATGCGTGCACGGAAACCGAACTTTCTATTTCTCTTTGTTCTACTTGGCTGGTAAGTTCTCTTCATGGGGAAATCTCCAAATATGTATCGCTTTACGCGGATTTTATCTAGTTGATGGGAACACAGTCCCGATGGGGCAGTATATAGGTCGGGTAGACATCATGTCAAGTAGACATATCGTAGTTGATTCAAGAGTGTGACCTGACTTGCAATTGGGAAATTTCCAATTCCGGGAATTGCCGTTTCAATCTTCCGATAATTTGTTTTTTCCGCATCATCACCATCGATGCCCAAGTAGGGTGGTCGGCCTCGATGACGAGTACTTTGCCCCGTACATCGAATATCTTGGTATGTGCGGCAATGTCCGGACCAACAATTTCCATCCATTCGTGATAGATGACGGCCAGTGGATTCGAATCATCGATATGAAGTCGAGAGAGCAACATGTCAAGCAATTCTTGTGTGGTTTTTTCTTTCATACCGTGTAAAAATTCCCTTGTTCCACACGATAGGTCAAGCCGGTTTCATCGGTTATCTGGGAGAAATACCTCTCCTCCGGAAGGAATGTGAAGAAAGCCTGGCTATACCCCCCCAATTGCTCAAGAAAAAGACCTCGCTTGATCACATCGAGCTCGAGCAATACATCGTCGATAAGCAAGATAGGGTCTTTTCCTGTCTTTTGTCGGAAGGCTTGTACCTGTGCGATTCTAAAAATCAGCGAGGCTAGACGCATTTGCCCTGTGGAACCGCTCAATGCAAAGTTATGGGAATTGTTGATGACGACGAATTGATCACGATGAATACCACTTGCCGTTGTCTGCATGCGGACATCGCGGTCCAAAGTCTTCGCAAGCTTTTCAACGGCATCATCGGTATTCTTGCAATCTCCCCAGGATGGACGATAGGAGATATGCATATCGGCTTCTGTTTGTGAAACAGAGGAATACAACGTACCGAAAATGGCATTGAATTCCGTGGTAGCCTGCCTCCTCTGGTCCTGTATAGACATTCCCAACGCGGCGAGTTGTCTGTCATATACTGGAAGAAGTGACGTGTAACCCTCTTTTATCGCAGCATTACGTTGTTTCAACACAACCCGATATCTTCGCAAATCATCGAAAAACAACGGATCATACAGCGACATTGTCTGGTCGAAGAAACGACGCCTACTTTCCGGGGTACCACGTACAAACTCTATGTCGTCATGCGAGAAGACAATGCAAGGAATATTGTAGATCAGATCCCTCCGATCACGGATTTCCTTTCCATCAATCCGAATTTCACGCTTTCCTTCACCAAAACGGACCAATATCTGCTGGTTTGATCCCTCGTTGGTTTCGACAATCGCCGAAAGGGAGAATTCCTTTTGACCATGATTGCACATGTCCCGGATATTCAATGCCCTGAACGAGGATCCATAACACAGCACATACAATGCTTCGAGGAAATTTGTCTTGCCTTGTCCATTGTTTCCGACCAATACAATGTGTTTCGTATCGGTCGGGACGATAGAATCGGTCAGATTCCTAAAATTATGGAATCCAAGCGAACGGAATTTCATCAGTCTATCTGCATGGGCATGATGATATGGAAAAAATCCTTTTCAGGATCCGGCTTCACTGTTACCGCCCGATTGGATTCAGTGAAACACAAGGCGAAATGATCACCTTCCATAACACGTAGAGGGCTTACAAGATAGGAATAGTTCATGGCAAGACGGCAACTTTCTCCCGAATACTCGCAATTGATGATTTCCTTTGCTTGTCCAAAATCACTTTCTTCGGAACTGATGGTAATTCCACCCGCCTCGATATCCAGATACACCCGTTTGGCTTTATTTTCGACCAGCAGGGATACTCGCTTCAAGGCTTCATTCATTTCAGCAACAGAAACCCGACAAGTATTCGTTTGCGATGCCGGTATGACACGTCGGTAATTTGGGAACTGTCCCTTTATGAGCGATGAATACATGACCTGGTTGCCAAACTTTGCGAAAATAATCGAATCGTTGACGGATATCGATATTTCACCTTCTCCAGTTCCAGCCTTCTTAAGGAGTGTCAAGAATTTGGCTGGGATTATGATGGGATTGAAGGATGGTATAGCCTGTTCGAACTTTCGCTTGATAAACGAAAGTCTTCTTCCGTCTGTCGCTACCATGACGAGACCTTCGGCATCATGTTCGAGATATACACCGTTCATGAAATATCTGGCTTCATCATCGCTGATTGCAAAAATTGTCTGGTCGATCATGGTGAATAGATCTTTCTGTCCGAGAGAAAAGTATTCATGTTCGGGAGCTTCTTCCAAATTCGGGAATTTCTCGGAGGAAATTGTCCGAAGTTCAAAATCGATCGATTTCTTTTCGGGGTGAATGAGAAGTTTGTCTCCCATTTCCTCAAAAATAATATTTTCATCAGGTAATGTGCGAAGAATTCCGAGAAATTTGTCACAGAACACTGTAGTTGATCCGGCTTCTATTGTTTCAACAGTTATTTCAGTCCTAAAACCAACCTTCTGGTCAGTTGCCTTGATGATCAAAGTGTTTGCATGTGTCTCAAGCAATACGTTTGAAACGATAGACAATGTGTTTCTTTGGGACGTGAAATCAAGTGCTAGGATGATTTCCTTGAGCAACGTATTTTTTTGGCAGGCGAACTTCATATGATCACTCCTATTAGTTTGTATATATACAGCAGTAGTAGTAATAGTATCATGTATACTGTGGAAAACGACAATAATTCTTTATGCAATATCTTCATAATTTTTCACTTCCTGTGGATGGAACAGGGTGTTTATCCACTTTTTGTCCACAGGAATCCACAAGCATGTGAAGTTATCCACCCGTATCAACAATTTTTCCCCAATGTATCCCCAACTTGTTTTTCTATTTTTCGCGCTTGAAACTCTGTGCCTGACGTATGAGGTTTTGAATCGAATTGCTTACTGCAATATCACTTTGTATCATCCCCTCGACCCGTTGGACCGAGTGCATGACAGTCGTATGGTCCCTTCCTCCGAATTCATAACCGATTTCCGTCGTGGAGAAATCTGTTATCGTACGGGCGACATACATTGCAATCTGGCGAGGAAGAACTACAGATTTAGTTCTTTTTTTACCTTTTATATCATAAGGAGATATATTGAAGTAATCTGCTATAACACGAATAATGGAGTCAATTGACATCGACTGGTCCTTGGACATGGAGTATGTGCTTTTCAGTTGTTCCCGTGCTATATCCAAGGTTATTTCCTTGTTGAGCAGGTTGCTGTAGGCAATCAGTTTGGTGAGGCTCGCCTCCAGGTCCCTGACATTCGTGTTGACGCTTTTACCGATGTACTCGAGAACCTCGCTCGATATATGGCACGCCTTTCCCTCGCACTTGCGCCTCAGGATAGCTAGCCTCGTTTCAAAATCAGGAGGTTGGAGGTCTACATTGATTCCTCTGGTAAATCGATTCTTGAGGCGATCAGCTATGTCCTGCAGCTCGTTTATCGGTCTGTCGCATGTGAATACCAATTGTTTGTTGGCTTCAAACAAATTGTTGAAGACATGGAACATCTCTTCCTGTGTCGAAGACTTCTTCTGGAGGAAGTGGATATCATCGATAAGCAGCACGTCCGCCTTCCGGTATTTATTCCTGAATTGGGGTGTCTTTTCCTCTCCAATGGATTGGATGAATTCGTTGGTGAACATTTCGGCGGTGACATACACAACCTGCAATTCCGGGGTATAATCTTGGATATAGTTTCCGATGGATTGGATAAGATGGGTCTTTCCGAGACCGACACCGCCATAGATGAGGCAAGGATTGTAGCTGACTCCTGGATTCTTTGCGATTGCCATACTGACACTGTAGGCAAATGCGCTATTGTCACCCACGACAAAGCTTTCGAATTGATAGCTGTTGTTTATATTGGGATCCCGAGGTTTCTTTTGGGCTTTAGGCAATGGGGATGCGACCTGGTGGGCCTTTACCGACTTGTCATGCTCGGCATGCTTGTGTTGCGTGCCTTCGGACTGTCCCTGATTCCCGGTCTGTGCGGGTATCTTCTTTACGAGGATGTCGACGGTTACAGCCTCCCCGGTGAGTTCATTCAACATCGACTGTATGGCAGGTTTGTATTGTGTGGACACATAGTCGCGAATAAACAGGGACGGCACAGCCAAGACAAGCTTGTGGTCCTCCGATCCGGCGTATGAGATTCGATTCAACCAAGTTATGCATTCCTGCTCTGAAAGCGAGGATTGCATGCGTGAGACGACCTCGTCCCAGAACGGATTATAGTTCCACTTTTCTTGCGGCATGTCTGCTATCTTATATCAGCGAATCACGATTGGCAAGCCTTACCGCCAGGCTCGTGCAAACCCCTTGAAATATCATTATAAAATATTGTGATGAAAAGAAATAAATATTACTTAAAATTGGTCCGTACCCTTTACATAATTTGGTAAAAATGGTACCATTTGGTACAATTTCATTTTTATATCTTATAAGGACATAGTAATATGGTTGATAGCGTTTTCGAGGGAGTGCCTGCCGACACTGCGGTTCATCACGATGCCGTGCATGGAAGGGCCGGAGCACGGTCGTATACAGCAAATAATATCCAAGTGCTCAAGGGTCTGGAGGCGGTCAGAAAACGACCGGGAATGTACATTGGATCGACTGGGATCGATGGTCTTCACCACCTGGTGTACGAGGTTGTCGACAACAGTATCGATGAAGCGATGGCCGGGTATTGCAATACCATTTCCGTCACGATTGAAAAAGACAATATAATACGCGTCGAGGATGATGGCCGAGGTATTCCTACCGAGCCACATCCAGTCGAAAAGATAAGCTCGTTGGAAGTGGTGCTTACACAGCTGCATGCCGGAGGGAAGTTCGACAATGACACCTACAAGGTCTCCGGTGGTTTACACGGTGTCGGTGTCTCTGTGGTTAACGCCCTTTCGGAGTGGCTTGAGGTAACAGTCTATCGCGATCCATCGATTTTTTACCAGAAATACCAAAGAGGTGTTCCTGTGAAACCGGTAGAAATCATTGGGGAAAGCGATCGTACCGGAACTGTGGTCCGATTCAAGGTGGATAGTTCCATACTTGAGACCGACCAGTTCAGCTATGGAGTGTTGACCGAGCGTTTCAGGGAACTCGCATTCCTCAACAAGGGAATTGTCATTTCCATCTCGGATGAGCGTGGCGAGACATTGCGACAACAGACCTTCCATTTCGAAGGTGGTATCAAATCCTTTATCCAGCATTTGAACACTTCCAAGAAGCTCGTCCATGAGGAACCTGTCTATTTCGAAGGGCAGAAGGACGATGTGAAGGTCGAGGTCGCCCTGCAATACAACGATCGGTATGACGAAGTGTTGTTCACTTTCGTCAACAATATCAACACCCGTGAGGGTGGTACCCACTTGGCTGGTTTCAGAAGTGGTCTGACACGGATTATGAATGAACAGCTGAAAAAGTCGAAGCTGGCGAAGAAATTTGACGACTCCTTGACCGGTGACGACATGAAGGAGGGTATGACTGCGGTTATTTCCGTCAAGATTCCCGACCCCCAGTTCGAAGGTCAGACCAAAATGAAGTTGGGAAACCCGCGTGTCCAAGGTATTGTCGCTTCCATGGTATATGAAAAATTCAACGATTACTTCGATGAATACCCCATGGTGATCGAAGCAATACTTGAGAAGGCCATACTTGCCGCAAAAGCACGGTTTGCCGCACGTGATGCGCGAATGCGTATCAGAAAGAGCAGCGAGGGGTCCGGGTTGCCGGGCAAGCTCGCGGATTGTTCGGAAAAGGATCCCGCGAAATGTGAAATCTTCATTGTCGAGGGGGATTCTGCCGGTGGTAGTGCAAAACAGGGACGTGACCGTTCTGTCCAGGCAATCCTCGCGTTGTGGGGAAAGATGCTCAACGTCGAGAAGGCACGGGAGGAAAAGGTCCTGGGGAACGACAAGTTGCAACCCGTAATCGCATCGCTGGGAGCTGGACTTGGAGCCCACTTCCAGGTGGAGAAGGTGAGATACCATAAGGTGATCATCATGGCCGATGCGGACGTTGACGGTTCCCATATCAGGACTCTGCTCCTAACCTTCTTTTTCAGGTATATGCGACCGTTGATCGAGGCAGGGTACGTCTATTTCGCAATGCCTCCATTGTATAAGATCACAGTGGGCAAGAAGGTATTCTATGCCTACGATGAGGATGCCCGAAAGAACATTCTTGAAGAGAATGCAAAGGAAGGCGACGTTAGCAAGATACCCATTCAGCGCTACAAGGGTCTCGGTGAAATGAATCCCGATCAGTTGTGGGAGACAACTATGAATCCCGATACGCGCAGCTTGACGCAAGTTACCCTTGAGGATGCTGTCGAGGCTGATCAGATCTTCACCATGTTGATGGGTGAAGAAGTTGAACCAAGAAAGAATTTCATTGAGCAAAATGCAATGTATGTTTCTAATCTGGATGTATAAGGTTATTTAGGGATTATAATTATGGAAGAACAGACCGGAAGGATTCTAAGAACAAGCATTGGAGATGAGATGAAGACATCTTATCTCAATTATGCAATGTCTGTAATTGTCAGCAGGGCACTGCCAGATGTGCGGGACGGATTGAAGCCTGTCCATAGGCGCATACTGTACGATATGTTTGAAATGGGGTTGAAGTACAACACCCCCTTCAAGAAAGCAGCCAGGATTGTTGGTGACGTACTTGGTAAGTATCACCCGCATGGTGATGCTTCGGTATATGATGCGTTGGTCCGGTTGGCACAGGATTTTTCGCTGCGCTATCCTGTGGTTCAACCCCAGGGTAACTTCGGTTCCATCGATGGGGACCCGGCTGCGGCCATGAGATACACGGAAGCGAAGATGAGCCGTCTTGGAGAGGAGATGCTCAACGATATCCAAAAGGATACCGTTGATTTTGGTCCCAACTACGACGATTCATTGGAGGAACCATTGGTTCTTCCGGCTGCGATTCCCTTCCTGCTGGCAAATGGCAGTAGTGGCATTGCTGTCGGTATGGCGACCAATATGGCTCCACACAATCTCACGGAGATCTGCGCTGCCGTAGCTGCCTATATCGACAACCCCGATATCCAGTTGCACGAAATTATGGAACACATAAAGGGGCCTGATTTCCCGACTGCCGGAATTATATGTGGTAGAAGCGGGATTATCAGTGCCTTCGCAACCGGGAGAGGAAAGGTTGTGGTTCGAGGAAGGTATGAGATCGAGGAAGCCGACGGTGGCAAAGATCAGATCATCTTCACTGAATTGCCATATCAGGTAAACAAGTCCGAATTGGTGAAACGTATCGCCGAATTGAAAAAGACTGTTATTACGGGTATAAGCGAAGTCAGGGACGAATCCGACCGCGATGGTATACGTTTGGTTATCGAACTGAAGAAAGGTGCCGTTGCAAGGGTTGTGGTCAACCTGCTTTTCCTTCATACCGCATTGCAGTCGAATTTCAATGTAAACAACCTCGCGCTTGTCAATGGAAGACCGCAACAGTTGGGCCTGATAGATATGATCAGGCATTATGTGGAGCACAGGCAAGTTGTGGTGGAGAGAAGGACCCGGTTCGATTTACGAAAGGCAGAGGAACGGGCACATGTATTGCTAGGATTGAAGATTGGTCTGGATAATATCGATGAAGTCATCAAGGTGATAAAGGAGGCTGACGACAATACCATTGCAGCGGCAAACCTCATGTCACGCTTTGGACTTTCGGAAATTCAAGCCCAGGCTATCATTGATATGAAATTAGGCCGTTTGAGCCATCTTGAAACTGATAAGATATTAAACGAATTAGCGGAATTAAATAATAAAATTGCATATTATAAAGACATTCTTTCAGAAAAAGCAAAAATTTTACAAGTTGTGAAAAACGAAATCCAAGAGATCTCGACAAAGTTCGGCGACCGGCGACGGACTGAAATAACCCTGGAAGAACTTGGCGGCATGAATATCGAGGATTTCATAAAGGAAGAGGATGTAGTTGTCGTCATTTCAAACAAGGGTTTTGTAAAACGTGTTCCAGCTGATGAATACCGAAGTCAAGGAAGAGGTGGACGTGGAGTTCGTGGTACGACTTTGCGAGATGAGGATTTTGTCGAGCATTTGTTTGTAGCTTCCACCCATGAATATGTGATGGTGGTGACCAATGCCGGTAAGGCGTATTGGTTGAAAGTCCATGAAATGCCTATCGGTTCAAAAACCTCAAAGGGTGAAAGCATCAAGAAGCTGCTTCCGTTTGGAGATGGAGAGGAAATTACCTCGATAATCAATTTCCAAGAGTTTGAAGAATATCTTTATTTGCTTATGGTGACAAAAGATGGAGTTGCTAAAAAGGTCAACCTCCCCCTCTTTAGGAATGCAAAGACTCGTGGGATTACTGCAATAATCCTTGATGAAGGCGATGTCTTGGTCAATTGCGAATTGGTAACCGAAGGTGATGATTGTATGATTATCAGCAAAAAGGGAAAAGGGTTGAGATTCGCAGGAAGCGATGTACGTGCCATGGGTCGTGCTTCCCGTGGTGTACGGGGTATCAGGTTGATTGATGACGATGAGGTCGCAGGACTCTTGAAAGTCGACGATGATAAGAGGATTCTCATGATTACCGAAAACGGCCAAGGCAAGCAAATTCATTTTGATGAATTCAGAACACATGGCCGAGGTACCATGGGACAGAAGATATATACCTTCCGTGATAAGACAGGATTCATTGTCAGTGCACTTTCTGTAGATGATGATGATGACGTTGTCTGCATCACCTCTATGGGACAATCGATCCGGATTCCAGTTTCCTCTATCTCGATTCAGAAAGCTTACGCGTCGGGAGTTTGTATAACAAAGTTGAAGGACTCCGACTCGATTGTAGCAATCGCACGGACCGATGCTGAGAAGCTCGACGAAGTGGATGCTGGTATTGACGAGGAACCGGAAACGACCTCAGAAGTTACTGAAGATTAGCATAACACAATACTTTGATAATAATTCAGCCACCCGATAAGGGTGGCTGAATGTTTCACGTGAAACATCAACTGATTTGTACACGATCACCATTGGGAAGCCCAATTGTTTCACGTGAAACTATGCAATCAATTTTCAGAAATAATCGTGATGTTGGGATCGACGACACTTCGGATGTATCTCTCGACACCGTTCTTCAATGTCATTTGTGACATCGGGCAACCTGCGCAAGAACCGACAAGACGGACTGTCACTTCGTTACCTTCCATGCTGACGAACTCAATATCACCACCATCGTTCTGCAAGTCGGGTCTGATGTTCTCGATAGCAGCTTTAACCTTATCAATCATATGATTGGCCTCCTCAAAATAACTGTTTCAAAGATACAGATATAGGAATTGATGGTCAATACCTGAAGTATTGGGTGACAGAATGCTGTGGTTTATGTATAGTGAGAGCATGGTAGCAAAAAAAATAATCTTTTCTAATCAAAAAGGTGGTGTTGGTAAAACTACCACTGCCGTTAATCTTGGAGCATATCTTGCTCAAAAAGGTAGTAAAGTATTACTGATTGATTTGGATTCTCAAGGGAACATGTCGAGTGCTGTTTCTGCCGATCCAAAAAAATTAGGCAGTTATGATGTGATTGTCGGAAAATGTACAGTTTCTGAAGCATATCAATCAACCCCAGTCGAGAACTTGTATGCAATACCAGGCGGAATTGATTTGGCCGGTTTGAGTGTTGAATTGGTCAACGAATTGGCTCGGGAATTTTTTCTCAAAAATGCATTGGCCTCCATAAACAATGAATGGGACTATATCCTTATCGATTGTCCCCCCTCGCTTGGGCTTGTGACAATAAATGCAATGTGCTGGGCAGAATACGTGATAATCCCCATGCAATGTGAATATTTCGCGATGGAAGGTCTTAACCTTCTCATGCGTACTATCGGTAATGTCAAGAAACAACTGAATCCCCATCTAGAAATTCTTGGTATCCTTTTTACCATGTATACATCCCGTACCAGGTTGGCGAATGATGTGGTTGATGATGTGACGGCTTATTTCTCAGATAAGGTATTCCAAACAAAGATTCCTAGGAATGTGAGATTGTCGGAAGCTCCATCTCATGGTTTGCCCATCAATTTGTATGATGCCTCGAGTGCTGGAGCCCAAGGGTACGAAAGCCTAGCCGAGGAGGTGATTGCCCGTGTCTAATACAAGTAACAAGAAGCATGGATTGGGGAAAGGTATAAGTTCTCTCATGGATGATTATTCTTTTGAGTCGGTTTTCAAAACGCCCCTGGATTCGGAAGCCAGTGAAATCGAGGGTGGAAAACTTATGCTTCTTGAAATCAATAGGGTACATCCAAATCCGCATCAGCCCAGAAAACAATTTGATCAGGACACATTGGATGAGCTGGCTGAATCGATTAAAACACAAGGTATACTGCAACCGTTGTTGGTTGAGAAGATTAGTGATGACGATTACGCTATTATTGCCGGTGAAAGAAGATATCGTGCGGCACTTTCTGTTGGATTGGAAAAGATTCCTGTAATAGTCAAGAAGTTCAGTGATATGCAGAGAATGGAAGTCTCTTTAATCGAGAATATCCAGCGTGAGAATCTGAATCCGATTGAAGAAGCCAAAGCCTACTTGTTCTTGTTGGAACAAGCCGGAATCAGGCAAGAAGAACTGGCGGAAAGAGTCGGTAAGAAACGTTCTACCATTGCAAACAGTATCCGTTTGCTTCAATTGCCTAAAGAGATGCAGGAATCTCTTCTTTATGAAGAATTCACTGCTGGACATGCCAGATCAATATTGTCGGTTGTCAATCCGGCTGATCAACAGTATCTTTACCACAAGATTCTGGAAGAAGGTATGTCGGTACGGAAAGCTGAAAAGCTTGCAGGTGATTTGAATAAAGGTAAACGTGCTGCAGCATCAAAACAGCAGCAAGAATACCGGGAGAGACCGATTGATCTGTTGGTCTTGGAACAGAAATTCCTGGAAGCCTGTGGGACAAAAGTCCAATTGAAAGGTACGCTCAAGAAGGGTAAGCTGGAAATTACGTATCATTCAATGGAAGATTTGGAACGACTATACCGATTGCTGTCTCAAGAAGAAGAATCAATAGAATTGTAAACGTAAGAAAGGAATTATCATGGCAAAAGACTTGCAAGATGGATTGTATGCAAAAATTACCACTAATCGTGGAGATATCGTTGTTTCGCTTTCATATGAAAAGACTCCGATGACTGTCTCGAATTTTGTTGGATTGGCTGAGGGTGTATTGAATTTGAAAAATCCAGGCACTCCATATTACGATGGATTGAAATTTCACCGTGTCATCAATGATTTCATGATCCAGACCGGATGTCCACAAGGAACAGGCACCGGTGGACCAGGCTACACTTTCCCGGATGAAATCGTCGATGGGTTGAAACATACAGGGCCAGGTGTGCTTTCAATGGCAAATGCCGGCCCCGGCACGAATGGTAGCCAATTTTTCATAACCCATGTACCAACACCTTGGCTTGATGGAAAACATAGTGTGTTTGGACAAGTTGTCGAAGGGCTTGATATCGTGAATTCTATCGCGCAAGGCGATGTCATGAATAAAGTCGAGATACTCCGGGTTGGGAAAGATGCCGAAGCATTCGTAGTATCCAAAGAGAGTTTTGCCAATGAGGTGGTCAAAGCACAGGACCTGGAAAATTCCAGACTGTCGAAGATCCAGGAAGTTCTCGAAAGAGAATTGCAGAACCGTTGGCCAGATGCGATAAAGACTCCCTCAGGACTGAGGTATGTCGTAACTCAGGAAGGGAAGGGTTCAAAGACCCCCAAGAATGGGTCGAAGGTAACCGTTCATTACACCGGAACGCTACTGGATGGCAAGATGTTCGACAGTTCGGTAAGACGAGGTGAACCGGCGCAGTTTGCTGTCGGACAAGTAATCGAAGGTTGGAATGAAGCCTTGGTGACCATGAAGAAGGGAGAGAAGCGAACGCTTGTCATTCCCCCCGAGTTGGGGTATGGAAAACAAGGATATCCCGGAGTTATTCCACCGAATTCCTACTTGGTGTTTGACGTGGAACTCTTGGATTTCTAAGAGTGGCTATGAAAGATCTTTCCACCCAATATGTATGCTCCCAATGCGGCCGAGTCGAGACCAAATGGCTTGGCCGCTGTCCTGATTGTGGCTCTTGGAATTCCTTTGTAGAAGAGGTTGTCAAGAAACAAGCAAAATCTGGAAAATCTCAATTAGTTAGTAGTCCTAACAAAAAACAAACTCTTACATTGGAAGAAGTTGAATTGGGGAAAGATTTTCGGTATTCTTCTGGAATATCGGAATTTGATAGAGTTTTGGGCGGTGGAATCATGCGTGGAGGGACTGTTTTGCTTGGTGGTGAGCCTGGCATTGGGAAATCCACTCTTATGCTTCAACTGCTGGGATCCATTGAGCACAGGTCTGTCCTGTATGTGTCCGGTGAAGAGTCTCCTGGGCAAGTCAGGATGCGGGCCCAACGGATCGGAGTACCCCTCGGGTCGATTACATTGTTCAACGATACCAGGCTTGAGCCCTTGCTTGAAATCATGCGGACCCAACACCCCGATGTCGTGGTAGTCGATTCCTTGCAGACCTTATCAAGTGACGAGCTTCCCTCCGCCGCCGGTTCAGTCAATCAGATGCGAATGTGTACCATGGAATTGGTAGATGCTGCCAAACAAGCCGGTACCGCACTGTTCTTCATTGGTCATATCACCAAGGAGGGCCAAATTGCAGGTCCGAAGGCCATAGAACACATAGTTGACACCGTATTGTATTTCGAACAAGCAGGATCCGGTGTCCGGATTGTTCGGGCCGTGAAGAATAGGTTCGGTTCGGTTGACGAGATTGGCATTTTCCTTATGACTGAGAAGGGCTTGGTTCCAGTCTTGGATCCGGCTGGATTTTTCATTAGCGAACGAAAATCGGGTACTTTACCAGCTGGGATCGCTTTCACTGCTGTAATCGAAGGAAGCAGGACATTTCTCGTAGAGATTCAGGCCTTGACTATTCCTGCCAAAGGTGGGTACACCCGGGTGTATTCGGAGCGGATCGATACTGCCCGTGTCACCCGAGTGGCAGCAGTCCTCGAACGACACGCGCAGGTATTCTTTTCAGACAAGGATATCTATGTGAACGTTGCAGGTGGTATCAAGTTGGGGGAAGTCTCCATCGAATTGCCACTTGCGCTCGCACTCTATTCGGCGGCAACCGGCAAGCCGTTGCCCAGTACACTCGTCTCTATGGGAGAATTGAGTCTTGCCGGTGAGGTCAGGCCAGTTGGGTTTGGTGACAAAAGGGTGAAGGGCTCTGTCGATATGGGGTTTTCAACCATCATGGCTCCGCAATCAATGCCATTGGAGCCTATCGCCTCGATACTCCGTTGCGAGCGCATCATAGATGCGATCAATCTCATTTCAACCATGGTTCCAAACAATTAGTTAGTGTTCCTAACAAATAAATCGCCTGCATATCCCACGATTGCTGTATTAATCACATGGTTATATGGATGGAATGAAAGGTATCCCTAGCCTAAGGCAAGAGCAGGACCGGGAGGCTTCGCCTCCTTTCCCGCCCCAAGGGGCGAAGCATGGATCCTTACATTGCCTCTTACTCCCGCCTCGTTTGGCAACCCTAAGGGTCGTTGCATTAGTTAGTAGCCCTAACAAATGTAACCCGTTTCCTAAGCCGCTCCACCAAGCCTGCTGATCAACAGTGGAAAGGCGATAAACGTTCCAATGGAAGCGAATATACTAGTTGTCATGAAGATCATGAGGGCATGGATAATCCGGTTTGAGAACCATCCCTTGAATGTCATGATATCGTCGGAAACATGCTCGAAATCCTTTACCCTGGGCTTACGCATCGATGCTTCGAGAATTCCGGCAACCATACCGACTCCAAGCGTTGGGCTCAATGCGGTTACAGGGGCAGCCAGCATGGATAGGATAATCGTGACCGGATGGGCGAGGGAAAGGATAGCCGCAAGACCTGTGAGCGACGCATTCAGCCCGAACCAGTAGAGGAACATTTCAAGACCTTGGTCCCACCCGGACCGGATGAATCCAAGCGCGATGATTCCGAGCAAGGCAATCACGATGGTCCATGATAGTATATGCCCGGCTTTCGATGCTGCTGGAATTGAAGAAATTGTTGCCACATCGTCCGACAGTTCCTTCCGGTCGAGCTTCTCCATGTGTACAACCAATCCGGGAGCATGTCCCGCACCGACAACGGCAACAATTCGAGTTCCGGGAGATTTGTATATCTTGGAAGCCAGGTACTGGTCACGCTCGTCTATCAGGACTCGTTTGACTGTCGGCAGTTCCTTAGCCATATCATCCAGCATCGATTGCAATACATTGGTTTCCTTCAGTCGTTCCAGTTCTTCATTGCTGATCTCTTCCTTGGAGAATACTGCTGTCAGAAGAGAGGAAATCAACTTGAGCTTGTTCCACATGTTGGAAAGTCGCCAAGCGCGCTTGAATGTCACCTGAATTTCGCGGTCGCAAAGGCTGAGGGGGATATCTCTTTCGGTTGCCAGATTCGCCGCACGCATGATCTCGTCGCCGGGCGATACTCCCATCTGGGTCCCCAGTTTCTTTTGGTATGACGACAAGGCCATGTTCGCGAGCATCAAAAAGCCCTTGTTCTCTTTCAATATTGTCTTGATATTGAGGTTTTCCCAACCCTGGACCTCGGTTCTGGAACGATAGCGTCCTTCATCGAGTTCCACACAAATGCGGTCGGGACCAATCTCGTCGATTGTTCGGGCGACTTCATCAACACTATCCTGAGATACGTGCGCCGTTCCAATTAAAGTAATCTCTTTGCCGTCGGCACAAACAAGCCGTTGCATGGTATCGCTGATCCGTTCGATTGTCACCCTTGATCCTCCACGTTTGTACAAATATACTTATGATGGACAAAAGGTACAAGGACTTGCTTGAGTAAGGCAGGCGTTTCCGCTAGTGTGTCGGTATGCAGACGCTATGGTATCTTCTCAAATTGTTCTTCAGCCTTGGTCTTGGTGCGTTGGTTGCCCATTTGGCAGGGAAGCATCGGTTCCATAAGGGAACCGGGAAGGCCTTGGATGGAATTCTCTATAGCTTGTTGTTCCTCATGGGTGTCAACACCGCGAGGATTCCCGATATCAAATCCGAAATCATGCAAATTGGTCTCGACGCGATCGTGGCAACTGTTCTGGTGACTATCGGGTGCATCGCCACCGCCGCTTTGTTGGGGTTGTTGCTGAATAGGAAGGTGAGCCCTTCGCAGCGTGTCATACAACGGATTACCTGGGACAGGCTGAAAACCCCGGTGGTTATGATCTCGATTGTGGTGGCCGGGATTGCCATGGCATCGGTTACCCCTTGGTTCGACTGGTTTGAAAGCTCGATGATAACCGTTATCCTCTATCTGTTGCTGTTTCTTGTGGGTATGCAGATGGTCCAGCATGAGGTGGATTTGATTCCTCTGCTGAAATCGCCCCTGATGTTCCTGTTGCCGCTCTCGACTGTCCTGGGAACGTATCTGGGTGCTTTGGCTTTCCCCTTGGTTTCCACCTATACTCTTCGGGACTCCCTGGCGCTTGTATCGGGATTCGGCTGGTACTCATTGTCAGGAGTCTTGATCAGCAGTCTCGGTGACCCCCAGTTGGGAGCGGTCTCCTTTCTAAGCAACCTGTTCAGGGAGTCGTTGGCATTCATCCTCATTCCGGTTGTCTCGGCACTATCGCATGCATCCTTTTCCGCCATCAGCATAGCCGGGGCGACAAGCATGGATGTCACACTGCCGTTGTTGAAGAAGAGCCTTGGCGATTCTGTGGTTCCATTGGCAATCGCACACGGTGTGATCATGACGCTTCTGGCGCCCTTTCTCATTCCGCTGTGGTTTGTATAGAGGCGATCAGTTGGACCGCAAAGTCGGATTCACGCTCCTTGTACAGGCGGACGAAGAATTGCATTTCATCTTCCTGTTGGTAATCGACCGATAGGACAAACCGATTGAGTAGGGGTATGAGGGCTGCCCCGGTTTTTGGGGGAAAGGCAAGCTGGGAGAACAGGTAGGTTCCTATTGGAATGGCGGTAGGGCCGTGCTCCTTTTCCTCCGGTTCGCGGAAGGCAACTGCATGGCAGTTCAGGATACAGATTTCATCCGTCATTGTCGCTGAGCAAACCATGCAGCCGTCGGAGCCGATTGGGCAATCCTCGAGTTTTCGGAGAAGTATGTCGAAGGCTTGGTTGCACTGTTTGGGATTCTCCAAGATATGAGTATAGGATAGGGGTTGTTGTAGATGCAGTTTCATGGGAGACGTACTGTTCATGGATAGGATTCTAGTAAAAACAGCTGGTAAAGTACAGTATGAACTTATCAGAAGAACGAATAGGCGACGGATTGCCTTGCGTGTGACCGACGATGCCCGCGTTGTGGTTTCAGCACCGAGCAGAACCCCTAGGGCAACTATCGATCGTTTTGTCTCGGACCATGTCGATTGGATCGAACGGAAACTTTCGGCCGTAGCCACTTTGCCAACGAATCTTCCTGAACACACGTACACGGACGGTGACCGTTTCCTGGTTTTTGGCGAAGAGAAGTTCCTGAAGGTCCTTCGGGGTGGGGTAGCTGCCACAACATGTAGACTTGTGGATGATGCGTTGGTTGTCCATGCCCGAATTGGAGCAAAAGGTGAAGCGATCAAAAAAGCGATCACTCTCTGGTATGTGGAACTTGGCAAACAGGTATATGGAGAGTTGGTTGAGAAGTGGATAAGCAGGATAGGGTATGCTGGTGTGAACCAACCCGTGGTGGTTTCAATGGCCTCATACCCCAAACGTATGGGCAGTTGTTCCCAGAAGGGAGAACTACGGTTTGCAATCCGTTCATTGATGCTGCCGCTACCATTGGTGGAATATCTGGCGTTGCACGAGGTAGCCCATCTGGTTCACTTCAATCATGGAGTTGCCTTCAAGCAATTGGTTGGGGAATGCATGCCGGATTGGAAACATCGACAACATGAGATGTCCTCGTTACGAATCAGAACTGCGCATATATAAACGCCTGTTGCAGCAACATTGGCACGAATCTACCAATCTACCATGATTTGTGGTATAACGGGGAGATGAAACCAATGTGGGAGGACGCATGAAACCGGATACTTTGGCACCTGGCATCCATCGTGTATATGCACGTATTGGCGATAGGGATTTGTTCGAGGGCATTTGGCCTATACCTCATGGAGTATTGTTGAACTCGTATGTGGTGCAGGGAACCGAAAAGACTGCCTTTATCGATCTTGTGAAGGATTGGGAGGGAGCTGTTGGTGCAGTCGAGCAGCATATGGCGGCCCTTGGCCTATCGTTTAAAGATATCGATTATCTTGTTCTGAACCACATGGAGCCGGACCACACGGGTTCGTTGGCCCAGTTGTGCAAACAGAATCCCAACATTGAAATCCTGTGCACAAAAAAAGCGGTTCCCCTTGTCGAAGCCTTTTACGGAATAACGGAAAAGGTCAGGGCTGTTGCATCGAAAGAGACCGTCGATCTCGGGGGCAAGACACTGGTTTTCGAAGAAACGCCGAATATCCACTGGCCTGAGACTATGATGACGTACGTGCCGGAAGACGGGGTGCTCTTTTCCTGCGATGCATTCGGATCGTTCGGCCAATATGAACATTGTTTCGACGATGAACTGACCAATTGTGAATGGGAGTTGCTCATACCAGAAACCGAACGCTACTATGCCAACATCGTCTCATCGTTCAGCCAATTCGTACTGCGGGGTATCCAAAAATTAGCTGGCCTCGATATCCGTATGGTTGCCCCGAGCCACGGAATCGTGTGGAGGAAGGATCCTGCGAGGATTATTGAACTGTACAAGACATTGGCCGAAGATATGAACGGACCGGCAGAAGCAGAAGTAACCCTCGTATGGAGCAGCATGTATGGCAATACGGCAGCGCTGGTCCCTATAATCAAGAAGACGCTTGAAGAGGAAGGTGTGACAGTTAGGATGCATGAGGTTCCCAAGGAACATGCCTCCTTCGTGCTGGCCTCCGCTTGGCGCACAAGCGGTCTGGTTATCGGTATGCCGACGTATGAATACCGCATGTTCCCTCCCATGTACCATATCTTGGATATCCTCGAGAGAAGCCATGTGAACAATCGCAAGGTCATGCGATTCGGTTCCTTCGGATGGTCCGGTGGCGCCCAAAAGCAATTCGATCCCTTCGTTGAATCCTTGAAGTGGGATTGTGTCGGAGTCGTCGAATACCAGGGAGCTCCCAGCGAGGACGATAAGGCACGGGCAATCGATACCGCAAAAAAACTGGCTCTCAGTGTAAAGGACTGGAGCCGGAAGAAGACAGTGTAACAATCGGTCTCATTGTGACGGTCGTGTTTCCAGATTCCTCAAGAAATGATCAGACAGAGATGCCGTAGGAATTCGGCGATTCTGGCTGTCGAAGAAATGGAAACCCGTTCCTTGGGTGAGTGGACATCCATGAGGTTTGGTCCGAGCGATACGGAATCCATACCCTCCACAAGCGAGTTGATGATGCCGCATTCCAACCCCGCATGGATTGCCGTTATCTGGGCTTTCTTGCCCATATGGTTTTTCCATGCTGTGGCACAAAATCCTGCAAGCGGGGAGGACGGGTCCGGAGTCCATGCCGGATACGAATTTTCCAGTTTGCAGGTTGCTCCAGCAGTCTCGAAAGCCAAAACGGCCCTTTTCGCAATCATGTCACGGGAAGAGAGTATCGACGACCGATGACTGGTGACTAATGTATACGCCTTGTCCGTGGTTTTGATAACCGCGAGGTTGGAGGAGGTCTCCACCATTCCTTCGATGGTCTGGCTCATTCGTTCGATACCGTGTGGAGCAAGACACAGTGCGTTTATCATAGCCTCGCTCTGTTGTGCTGTCGATGCTACGGTTGCCTGCTTTTTTGATTTGGCGACAGTCAGGTTTATTCCTGGATCTGCATGCGCATATTCCTTCTTGAGGTCCTTCAATACTTGTGAGGCTATCGATTCCACAAGCTCAAGCCGTTCCGAGGGTATCGAAACGGTTGCACGGCAACTGCTGGGAATGACATTCCGTTTTGTGCCACCTGCCATGTGCACCAACCGCACCGTACATTCGTCCGATACCGTTCGTAATAGTCTGGCCATACAGGATATCGCATTTGCACGTTGCTTGTGGATTTCCCCACCAGAATGTCCCCCAAGCAATCCGTCCAACGTCACATCCAACAGGATTTCACGTTTGGTGACCGGGGATAATTCAAGCGGTACTGATGCGTTGATTTCAACGCCGCCGGCACAACCGATGAAGAAGATTCCCTCTTCCTCACTATCGAGGTTGAGCATCTTCCTGCTATCTATCATGGATGCATCGAGTCCGAAGGCTCCTTCCAATCCGGTTTCTTCCGAAGTAGTGAAAATCGCTTCCAACGGGCCATGTGAAGCTTCAGGATCGGTGAAAAGATCGAGAGCCAAGGCAATTGCAATCCCATTGTCGGCTCCAAGAGTCGTTCCCTTGGCCCTAAGCCAGTCCCCGTCACGTTCAAGCACCAACGGATCGGTGGCGAAGTTGAATTCGACATCGTCCTCCTTTACACAAACCATATCCATATGGCCTTGCAATGCCAGGGAGGGGATATGCTCCATTCCTTTCGTGGCCGGAACTTTGATAATCACATTTCCAGCATCATCGACATGGAAGGCGAAACCGTGTTTCTTGGCGAATTCGACCAGATATGTGCGAACTTGACCCTCGTTCCCCGATTCCCTCGGAATCTGGGTAAGATCGAGAAAATAATTCCAAAGCCTCTGTGGCTGCAAGCCTTCGACCGCACGTTCAGATGCACCATGTTGTGCCATGCCTTTCCCCCTAGAACAAGTTGTTATGAAAAATTGTCACGTATCATAGTACCACGGATAAAGAGGCCCTTGACGATAAAATCCTCGTCGAAAACCACGATATTTGCCAGGTATCCTGGAGTCAACCGACCCATGAGCGACATATCGTAGATACGTGCAGGATTGGCAGTAGCCATCTGTATCGCCGACTCGATGGGAACTTCCCAATCAACGAGATTTTTGACACCTTGCAACATTGTAAGCGAGGATCCCAGCATGACATCGGGATCAGCCGCCCGGTGGAACGCCCCATCATCGGCCAAGATAGCGATTTCCTTGTTGGACAACAGTTCGCCACTCTCTTGCATGGTAGGCTTCAAGGAATCGGTAACCAAAACGACATTCCTTACTTGTTTGTCTTTCAAAAGCAGTTTGACCAGTTCCGGATGTACGTGTACTCCGTCGGCAATCACTTCGCATTGCATATCCTGCTCGATCAGGATGGCTCCGACCGTGCCAGGGTTCCTTTGGTGGAGTCGGCTCATCGCATTGAAGAAGTGGGTCGAGTGGAGAATTCCGACCTGCATGCCCTCGAGAATGTTCTCATAGGTGGCATTCGTATGACCTGCCAGTAAAACGATGCCCCGTTTGATTGCAGTGAGCGCCAATTCGCGCATTCCCTTCAATTCTGGGGCTACCGTCATACAGACAATATGGCCTTTACCCGCTTCGATAATCCTATCGAACAAGGCCAGGTCCACAGGTTTGACTCCATCGGCATTTTGTGCTCCCAACCGGGCTGAGGAGATGAAAGGACCCTCCACATTGATCCCAAGTATCGTAGCTCCGCTTTCCTCTCCTATCGCATCAACCGTGGCTTCGATCGATGCGAGCATCCTCTCGGTCGTATCGGTGTAGATCGTTGGAAAGAATCCGGTCACGCCAAAATCGGCCAACCGTTCAGACATGCCCAGGATAGACTCGGTTTTTGCATCTTCAGTTCCGAATCCTCCGATTCCATGGATATGGGTATCGATGAATCCGGGAGCAATGAAGGCTCCCTTGACATCGATCGTTTCTGTGCCTGGGGGGAAGCGCTTCTGCTGGAAGCGTTTCATGTTGAATATGTCTCCGATATTTCCTTCGGAATCAATGAACAAACCGCAATTCTGCAATTTCACCGAACCGGTGACTATGGTCCCATTGATCAGGACGGTGGTTCCCATACGGTACCTCTTATCTAGAATATAAAGCCCGGATATCGGACGGTCAAGCCAAGTCTCCGCCAGTGGCCGGAAGGTCCTCGGTGAGCCTGTTCACCCATTTTCCGCTCTTGATCCTGAACATTCCCACGATCCACTTGAAGGCCTCTTCAAGTCCGACGAACAGATACAGGTAGTAGATCGGAATACCGAATACGAGAGCTCCTACGAAGGCACAGGGGACTCCTATCAACCAGACTCCGGCCAGCTCGACGAACATGGAGAATCGGGTATCTCCACCCGAACGGAGGACACCGACAACCAGCACCATGTTGTAGGCTTTTATAGGAATCAATAGGCCCAAGGAGATCAGGGACAAGGTAGTCATGCGGGCGACCGGAGGACTCAGGTTGAATGGAAGAGGAAGCCATGGCGATAGGAATGCGAGCAATCCACCGAGAACAGCCCCTGTGAAGAACCCGATGACCAACAACCGTTTTGCATAGAGCTTTGCCACATCCAAGTGGTTTTCACCGATCCTGTTTCCGATCATGATCGCACTGGCATTGCTGATACCCATAAGGACAACAAAGAACAACCCTTGGATCGACTCGCTGACATTGACTGAAGCTATCACCTCGATACCCATCCGTGAGAAGGCGACCTTGTAGGTGGTCATGCCCAACGACCAGAACAGTTCGTTCAATATCACCGGCAGGCATGTGACGAAGTAGCGTTTCACCATGTTTCGGTTGAAGGAAACCAGACTTCTCAACGGAGCGGCTACCGCACGTTTCTTTCCGTAGATGAACAGCAGCAGAAGGACCATCTCCGCTCCACGTGCGATCACAGTGGCCAATGCGGCACCCCGAACCTCCAACCGGGGGAAGCCGAACTTCCCCAGGATCAACAGGTAATTGAGCACGACATTGAGGCTCATGGAGAAGAACGAAATGTAGAGCGGTGTCTTGGCATCACCTGTGCTTCGCAATGACGCGGAAAAGGTCATCACCACAGCGGTGAACACATAGCTGACCGCCACAACCACCAGGTATTCGCGACCACGTGCGACCACTTCCGGGTCGTCGGTGAATATCCGCATGATCGTTTCGGGAATCGACAGTGAGACGATGGAACTGAAGAATGCTCCGGCAAGGCTTACAATCAATGCGATCCCCATGACCTTGTGCATCGAGGTCTTGTCCTGAGCGCCCCAATATTGCGCCACGAATATGGCAGCTCCGCTACTGACTCCGAAGAAGAAGAGTGTCATGAGGAAGAACATCTGGTTCGCCAGTCCCACAGCCGCAAGAGCCGATTCCCCGACCATTCCTATCATCATCGTGTCGATGAAGGAGACGGATGCGACCAGGAGGTTCTGCAACATTATCGGCAGGGCCAGGAAGATGAGGCGTGAGAGGAACTCTTTTCTGGAATCCACGAAATCGGGCATTGGGACTGTAGTCATGATCGAGCTGTACCACGTTTGGAATTTTGGGGCAAGCTGCGACGATGAACTCCGAGCAAAACCGGTATCAAATCGCTTCTACCTGTCACCTGCAGTGCTTCCAGGACCAGCATCCTATGTTCCGGCTTGTGGTAGTGGAGCAAAGCACGCTGCATATGGCGCTCCCTTCCTTTCGGAACATGGATAGGCGCAAAATTCCTACCTGGGCGTGGGTCCAGTCCGGTAAAATACATGCATGTCGCGACTGTTCCCGGGGTGGGATAGAATTCTTGGACCTGCTCGGGAATAAAGTGTGTCTTATGCAGGTACTCGGCCAACGCCACCGCACCTTCCAAGGTGGTTCCGGGATGGGCCGCAATGAAATAGGGGATGCAGTACTGCTCCTTGCCTGCACGTCGCGACGCTTCCATAAAGTCGTCGACGAATTGTTCGTACCACTCGACTTTTGGCTTGCCCATGGCATCGAGAGCTGTCGGATCCATATGCTCGGGAGCTACCCGCAATTGCCCGCTCGTGTGGTGCGATGCCAGCCGGTCGAGGAATTTTTTCCGTGATTCGGGGGTTCCTGTCGCCATGAGGTAGTCGTATCTGATCCCCGAACGGATAAATACCTTTTTGACGGAGGGAACCGACTCGACCGCTTCCAATCTTTGGAGATACGCCGGATGCGAGTCGATGAGATTGCTACAGGGATCGGGATAGAGGCACAACTTGTTTTGGCAAGGACCATGCGTTTGTTGACGTTTGCAGGCGATGCCTTGGAAATTGGCTGTCGGACCACCAACATCATGAATGTAGCCCTTAAAATTGGGTAAGGCTGTAATTTCTTCAGTCTCTCTTTCCAATGAGGCTGTCGAACGGTTGGTAATAATTCGTCCCTGATGACTGGTAATGGCACAAAAGGAACAAGAGCCGAAGCAGCCCCTGTTGCTGGTCAGGCTGAACTGGACTTCGGCCAACGCCGGAATACCACCTTCGGAATCGTAGTTGGGATGCCATGTCCGTTGGTAGGGCAGTTCCTGCACCTGATCCAGCTCGGCTTGAGTCAACGGACGCATGGGAGGGTTCACCACAATGGTCCGATCCGCGCATTGTTGGACCAGCACCGTCTTGTCGAAAGGATTTTCATGGAGCAGTTGCTGCTGGAAGGAGGTGGCATAGGCCTGAAGACTTTGCGGCGACGGCGTATTGCTTACCTTCTCTCGTTCGGAGACCAGCTCGTAGGATGGAAGTTGGACGAAGGGGTGCCCCGATTTTCCCTCTTTGTATTGTTCCAGGCCTTTCGCTGGTATATTGGCGGCTGTCCCGGGAATATCGACGAGAGCCTGGACCGGTTCGCCTCCAGACAATCGTTTGAGGATCTCCAAGGTTTGCAATTCTCCCATACCATAGACCAACAGGTCCGCTTTGGCATCCAACAGGATACTTCTTCGAATCCGGTCACTCCAAAAGTCGTAGTGAGCCAATCGTCTGAGCGAAGCCTCGAGACCTCCGATTATGATTGGAGTCTCTTTTCCGAACGCTTGCCGAGCCCGTCCGCAATAGGTGATAACGGCCCTGTCGGGACGCTTGCCCCCTTTGCCGCCAGGTGAGTACGGATCATCGTTGCGTACCTTGTTGTTGGCGGTGTAATGGCTCACCATCGAATCGATGTTTCCCGAGGAAACCATGCAACAGAGGCGAGGTTTGCCGAATTGCAGGAAGTCGTCGGTACGGTCCCACCGCGGTTGCGCGACAATTCCCACACGATATCCATGGAATTCCATGAGGCGCCCGAGCAACGCCGCTCCGAAGGAGGGGTGGTCGACATATGCATCCCCGGAAATGAATACCACATCGACCGTATCCCAACCCCTGCGTTCCATGTCCGATCGGTCGAGCGGGAGAAACGGTCTATTTCTATTCATAGAAAGCACTATATTGGATTGAAAACCGCATGTAAATAGGGTATGATACGCCCTTGATTGTCAATCTTTGCAAAAGGACCAATGTATGCCCCATACAGAAGCGAAGCCCGAGATTTTCATCGTGTTGAATCCGAATGCAGCGAAGGGGAGAGCCCTTTCCCAGAGGGTGGCTATCGAGGATTATTTCACAAGCAACCGGATTCCAATCCGCATGGTCCTTACCGAAAGACCGCTCGAGGCTATAGAATTGGCGAAAGAGGCGGTTCTTTCCGGATATAGGACTGTGGTTGCCGCAGGTGGTGACGGTACGATCAACGAAGTGGTCGATGGTGTTGTCCGGGCTGCCCGTGAACTTGGATTGTCCGCCGAGGACTCTCCATTGGTGGGGCTGATTCCAATCGGACGAGGCAATGATTTCGCCTTTTTTGCCAAAATCCCGAAGACTGTCGAAGATGCCTGCAAGCTTATAGCTTCGAGGAATTGGAAAGCGATCGATTACGGTGAGGTTATCGGCGGTAGGTTCCCCGAGGGCAGATGTTTTGTGAACGGCGTTGGAATAGGTTTCGAGCCACTGGTGAATTTTGTAGCCTCCGATTTTAAGAAAATCAGTGGAATGCTCAGCTATTTGTTCGGATTCTTGAAAATCATGATACACTATCCCGCTCCTGTTCTTGTGGAGATTGCAAGTGAACATGGTACCTTCAGCTGCAATACGCAGCAGATTTCCATTTGCAACGGGAGAAGGATGGGTTCGATGTTCATCATGGGGCCGAATGCAGAGTTGGACGATGGGCTGCTGGATGTCGTGTATGCGAACAAGCCGATCAAAGGGCGGAAAATATTGAAATATGCCGTGAGGTTCTTTTCTGGAAGCCAGTTGAAGACAGACCGGTTCTCGTCTTTCAGGACAACCGGAGTGACCGTAACCGCCCCGTCGGATTCGTTGCCATGCCATGCGGATGGGGAAGAGGTTTCCCGTGGTTGCCGTTCGATTTCAGTGAAGCTTTTTCCGGCCGGTGTGAAATTTATAAGAATTTCTTAGGCTATATTTGACTAATGCGTCTTGTCAGTGTATTGTTTACAGTGCGTGTTTTTGTATTTTTTCCGATTGAAAGTATGAGGAGTTGGTGTTGATCAAAGATATGGTACCGTCGGTACATTTTTATGACCAGGATTTTGTCGATATGTACGACAGGACCTGGGTTTGGATAGATGAATATTGGGCACAGGGAACAAAGGAGAATGGTTTCTCCGGCGGTTATCTTGGGTACCCGGGACAAAAAACGTTCAACCAGCTCCATTCCTGCATGGCGGCTTTGTTTCTTGTATACAGCAATCAAACCTATTCTCCATTTCCCATGATGGATTATTTCTATGGTCGGCAAGAAGAATCGGGAGCTATCAGAAGCGATTATTCGATCGAAGACGGTTCGGTGGTTTCCGACCCCGATAATCCGGAAGGAGTCTGTTCGCCGATCTTCGCCTATGTGGAGCATGGTTTTTACCATAAGATCGGTAACAAGAAGCGGTTGAAGGAGATTGTTCCGATACTGGAAAAGCATTTCGATTGGCTCAAGAACAATTTCCTTCGGGAAAATGGCCTCTACTCGGTTCCCGCATCTGCCTGCCTTTCCGGTAATATCGATCGGAGTACCATGTATTATCCTGTCGATTTCAATTCGCAGCTAGCGGTGAATGCCCTGTACCTTTCGGCAATCGGCGATATCCTGAACGATAAGGAACTGAGTTTCAGATACAAGCGGTTGTACTTTTCCCTGAAGACCAGGATCAATTCACTCATGTGGGATTCCGACGACCATTTCTACTATGATTTGGATGTGAAGGAAAAACGGACCAAGCGCAAACATATCGGTGCGTATTGGACTCTACTTGCGGAGATTCCCAACGAAGAGCGGGCCGACGGATTCATAGCGCACCTTTCCGATCCCGAGATGTTCGGTACCGAGAATCCGTTTCCCACCATCCCCGTATCCGATCCCGACTTCTCGGAACTTGGCAACGGATATCGTGGTGGCGTGGTCCCGTTCAATACCTATATGGTGGTCAAGGGCCTGGAACAGTACGGGGAATTTGAGTTCGCACGGGAATGTTCAATCAGACACCTCTATTTCATACTCGATACGCTCCATCCCGACGGGGAAGAGACGGGTGATGTCTGGGAAGCCTACCAGCCGACCAAAGAGGGGCCATCGATTTGCAACGATATCCCCGATTTCCCGACGAAACGGTTCATTCCCATGACGGGACTCATCACCATAACCCTGATGATCGAGGATATCATCGGATTGGTCATATCCCTTCCCCGGAAAACCGTGGACTGGACTATGACCACGCTGGAAGCAATGGGAATCGAGGGACTGTCCCTGAAGAGGAACATGATCACCATTTTGAGCAACAAGCAACCGCGTGGTTGGGAAATTCGACTGGAGTCTGAGAAGCTCTACTACTTCACCATAGAGATTCTTGCCGAGAAAAAGAAGAAGACCCTTCCTATTCCATCGGGCAAATGCTCCATGCTGATCGACAAACTGTAGGAATCGAGCATGGGTTGGATTGGCAAATTGATTGGTGGCGCCATGGGTCTGGCTATAGGCGGACCCTTGGGCATGATTGCGGGAATAGCTTTCGGCAACCTCTTCGATCGGGCCGGACAACTATCGGGTCAACAGGAAGGTTCCGTTCCCTTTGGTGATATGAACAGGCTCTCGGCAGCACAGCAGTCCCAGATGGTGTTCTTCGTGGGAGCTTTCTCCATGCTTGCCAGGATTGCTACGGTCGATGGCCGCTTGTTGCCCGAGGAGCAACAGAAGGTCGAGGAATTCATCCAGCGGGACCTGAAGCTCGATATGCAAAGTCGTCAGGCGGCCCTGCGGGTATTCAATGCCGCACTCACCGGAGGCGGGACCTTCGAGCAGTTCGCAACTCAATTCTACCAGAATTTTGCACATGAACCGGCATTGCTGGAGTTGATGGTGGATATCCTGGTCCGTGTTGCTGTTGCCGATGGAATCCTCAACGAATCCGAAGACAGGCTCATCACTGTGGCTGCGCGTATATTCAGGATTTCAGATGCCCTCTTGGTCAATATAAAGCGTCGGCACACTTCGTTCACCGCGGCTCCTTCAAAAGCCTATGCGGTACTCGGATTACAACCGGGAGCTCCAATCGAGGAAATCAAGAAGGCTTATCGGAAACTCAGCATTGAATTTCATCCCGATACGGTTGCTTCGAAAGGGTTGCCCGAAGAATTCACGACATTCGCCACAGAGAAATTCCGTTCCATCCAAGAGGCATACGACACCATCAAGAAGGAACGGAATATCGTCTGATTGCAAAACGAAGCCAGTCGAGAGGGACCATTCATTCCCGGTAATCGACCCGTCCACGCATCGATCGTGCAAGCGTCAACCTGTCCGCATACTCGAGGTCTCCCCCGATAGGCAGGCCCGAGGCCAAACGGGTAACCGTGATCTGCTTGCCTTTCAACAAATGTCGAACATACATGGCTGTGGTATCGCCTTCCTCAGTCGGGTTGGTTGCGATAATGACTTCCTGGAAACCTTCCCCCTCTATCCGTTTCATGAGATTCGAAAAGTCCAGCTTGTCCGGTCCGATTCCGTCCAATGGGGAGAGGGCTCCTCCCAATACATGGAATAGGCCATTGTACGCCCCGCTTGCCGCAATCGTCACAACATCCTGCGGCTGTTCCACCACACACAGCAGTGTCCGGTCCCGGCTCGCGTCGGTGCAGATGGGGCAGGGGTCCGTTTCGGTGTAGCTGCCGCATATGCTGCAAGGGAAGACCAGCTCCTGGATCTGTGCGATCAGTTGGGCCAACTGCTGGTTGTAATGGGAATCGCTCTTGATCAGATGATAGGCCAACCGCGCGGCACTCTTTGGACCAATGCCTGGAAGCCTGGACAGTTGTTTCGCAAGGAGTTCAAGGGATGTCATAGGTTCATGCCGCCGGCCAACGAGGTGGCTTCTGTCTTCAACTGGTCCTGGATATTCTTCACCGCTGCATTGAAGGCGGAAGCAACCAGCACCTCAAGTGTGCCGATATCCGTCGGGTCGACAACTTCGGGTGAGATGTGGATCGATTGGACTTCCATCTTCCCATTGATAGTGACATCGACCATGCCTGCCCCTGCGCTTCCTGTGGCCCGCATCACCGCGAGCTTTGATTGCATCTGTTGCATTTGGGATTGGATATTCTGCATGTTCTTCATAAGATCGAACGGGTTCATGGTTCCTCCGGTTATTGCAGGTGCAACACTTCGCCCCTGAACATGGTGGCAATGGTGTTGGCCAATTCATTGGTTTGTCTCTTTTCCGATTGTGCGGGATCCGCTTTCGGTAGTGTCTTCAGAAATTCAATCGGCCCATCATATCCGGTATGCCGCGCAACCAAGGCCTTCAGTCGCTCCGAATTCTGGCGAGCGGTTTCCATTGCATAGTTCGACGCGAATGTGAATCGGAGGCTCTTGTCATCGTGGGAAACCTCTACGACCTGGCTCAATACAATTCCGACCGGGTCGCGTTCAGCAGCCATCTCTTGGATCAATTCGGGTAGCACAGCCTTGGTGATGTGTTTTACCGGTGGAGGCGATACCGGTGGTGGTGGAACTTCCTTGCGCTGCGGCTCAACCTGCACAGCAGGTCTCACTATAGGCGCTGGTTCCGATGTTGGCTTTGGAGAGGGAATAGGCTTTGGTGATACGATCGGTTTTTGATCAGCAATAGGTTTTACGACAGCCTCTATTATCTGATTGGGTTGTGATATCTGTTGGACAGGAGATTTCTGAGCTATCGTTTCAATTGGCTTGGCCAGTTGGGGTCGCGCTTGTGCGATCTCACCGGAAAGAAGGGCTTCCTTCAGTTCCTCCACTTTCCGCACCAGTGTCGCCGAGGATGCCATATGGCGCAAATGTGTCAATCTGCTGACAGCCAGCTCGAGTTCGAAACGGGGATTCAGCGAGAAACGGATATCGCGGTACAACTTCAAGAAGAGTTCGACCGCGGCTTCCAGCTGCTCGTCCGAATAGGCTTGGCGAATCGCTTCCGGTATCTGGGAAATCTGTAGTCCGAGAATCGATTCGTTGGTAATGTCCCGCCTGATAAGCAGCAATGTGCGCATGTACTCGGCAAGATCCTTGATGCACTGTTCCACCGAAACTCCGGAATCAAGCAACGCATGGAGGGCTTGCAGTGCGTTCCCCGTCTGTTCTTCCAACAGGGCTCCGATAATCGCCGAAACCTTGTCCAATCCTGCCAATCCCAGCTTCTGTTGGATCTGCTCCATGGTCACCATGCCATTGCTGAACGAAACGACCTGGTCGAACAACGTATAGGCGTCGCGCATGGATCCGGTCGATTCCTTCGCTATCCAGAACAAGGCCTCGTCCTCTGCTTGGATTCCCATTTCTGCTGCTGTCTGGGCGAGGACCTCCTTTATGATATCCAATGGAATCAACTGGAAATGGAATTGCTGGCAGCGTGAACGGATTGTGGCGGGCACCTTTTGTGTTTCGGTTGTCGCGAAGATGAATACGACATATTCGGGCGGTTCCTCGATGGTCTTCAGCAGGGCGTTGAACGCACTGGTGGAGAGCATGTGGACCTCGTCGATGATGTACACCTTGTAGCGGCAGCTCTGGGGGGGGAACAATACTTCGTCCTTGATGACCCGGATATCGTTTACCGACGTGTTGCTTGCGCCGTCGATCTCGATCACATCGGTTGAATTCCCTTGTGTTATTTCCCTGCAGTTCGCGCAGACCCCACAGGGATATGGCGTGGGACCCTGCTCGCAATTGAGCGCCTTCGCAAGAATCCTGGCCGAGGACGTCTTGCCGACTCCGCGCGGTCCACTGAAGAGGTAGGCATGGGCGATGCGACCCTGCTCGATGGAATTCTTGATTGTCGATACAACGAACTGTTGTCCGACCAAGCCGTCAAACAATTGGGGTCTTTTACGTGTTGCTGTTACTTCGTATGCCATTGCTACTCCAGTGTCCGTGACAGACACCTATGACTATACCATGGGCTTGTCGGAATGAAAAACCCCCTTGGCTCCGATACATCGCCTGTGGCTCATCGTTCAATCGCTTACCGCTGCTACCTTCCGGTCCTGACGGGGTTGGGCGAAGAGCGATAGCACAGAATCTACCATCAACACCAAGGGGGAATAAACGGAGAGAGAGGGATTCGAACCCTCGGAGCCCGGTTAGAGCTCACACCCCTTCCAAGGGTGCACCTTCGACCACTCGGACATCTCTCCAAGTTCACATGACAGAAACGCAAAAAAAAGAGCGGAGAGAGAGGGATTCGAACCCTCGGTACCGTCAAACGGTACAACGGATTTCGAGTCCGTCTCCTTCGACCACTCGGACATCTCTCCAGGCGGGTTTCGCCGTATGTAGCCAAGAGGATTCGAACCTCCGACCTCCAGATCCGCAATCTGATGCTCTATCCAGCTGAGCTATGGCTACGCAACATATCATTAAACCTGTAAAAAACCAAAAAAACGGAGAGGGGGGGATTCGAACCCCCGGTACCGTTCCCAGTACAACTCCTTAGCAGGGAGCCCGATTCGGCCGCTCTCGCACCTCTCCAGGGAACTACCGATAGGTAGATCGCAACACCTGATCGGAAAATTGAAATTAGCGGAGAGAGAGGGATTCGAACCCCCGGAGACTCGCGCCTCAACGGTTTTCAAGACCGCCTCCTTCGACCGCTCGGACATCTCTCCAATCAGGATTCCCACTATACTGACGGGACCATTCTTTGTCAAGTAAACCGGGGTAGGCAAAAGTATGGTCGGGAACACGTAAAACTTGACAGGATTCGAACGTATGACCATGATAAGAACGAGGTGTCCCATGGCGAAAGTTAGAATGGAAAAATTGCAGGCAGCACGTATGGGGAACCATGCATTGGAAATGGTTTCCGACCTCATCGGGAGGTTCGGCAGCAGGTTGGCAGGATCTCCCGGATGTACCCGAACGGCAGAAGTGTTGGCCAGCGAGCTTGCCACATACTGCGACCGTGTCGAAAAGGAAGAATTCTCCCTGCACCCCAAAGCCTTCCTGGGATGGATACGTATCCTGGTGGCATTGTATCCCGCGGCATTGCTGTGCATATGGCTATCGTTGCCAGTTTTTTCCCTTTTCCTCATGGGTGCCGGTTTGCTGATCATGGTATACGAATTTTTCCTCTACAGGGAAGTGATCGACCGTTGGTATCCCAAGGTAACCGGTTTGAATGTATTCGGCACTGTCGAACCAGAGCAGGATGTTCGGCAGACGGTTGTGTTCAGCGGACACCATGATAGTGCCCGTGTGTTCAATTTCTACACACATAAGCCACACCTCTACATGCTAAGGATAGGGACTGGACTCGGAGCGTTCCTCATACTGTCCGTCGTCTCCCTGTTGCAGTCGATCGTGGAGATCTTCACTGGAGGGGTGTTTGCCATCGGGCTTCCCGGAGGGGGCTTCATCATGGCGGCCATCCCGTTGACAATCGCACTTCCTTGGGTGTTCAAATTGTGGTTCTTCGCTTCGGAGGAGGGAACACCCGGTGCCGGTGACAACCTGATTTCTTCTGCTATGGCCGTACAGCTGGCACGGTATTTCAAGCACAATGCGGAGAACGGAAATCCGTTGCACCATACACGCGTAGTCTTGGCCAGTTTCGATGGAGAGGAAGCCGGCTTGCGGGGCGCCCGCGATTTCTATGCACGGCATCGCAATGATCCGGAAGTACTTTCGGCGAAGACCTGGAACTTCAATGTGGATTGTCCGTATCAGGCGAAGGACTTGTTCTTCCTGACCAGCGATATCAACGGCAGTGTCAAACTCTCACAGGAGATGGCGACCAAATGTGTCGGAATCGCGCAGTCGATGGGGTACGAGGCCTTCAGCCAGCCGATTGCGTTCCTGACCGGGGGAACCGATGCCGCCGAAGCCGCGAAAGCTGGATTTGAAGCTGTTTCCCTCATGGCGATGCCTTGGGACAACAAGGAGCGGTCGAGTGTCTACCATACACCGAACGATCTTCCCGAAGCCATTGATCCCAAGGCGGTAGAGGAGACGTTGTCCATTGCAATCAGATTCATCGAGCAGGCAGATGCTGCGGTTCATTAGTCGTGATGAACTTCGATCGTAGCGCTGCCTGAACTGAGATCGGTTATCCTGTCTATGATTTCCTGGACATGGATGGTCGGAACCGTAGCCTCTATGGTGATGCCGGTTGCGAAATCTTCGGTGGACCGGCTGTCCTTCTCCAGTAGCAGGTTGCGGACTTGTTCATAGATTTCATAGCCTATCTTTATGGTAAGACAAGATTTTTCAATGAGTTCTTCGGTCTTTAGGGTATCAATCACCGCTTTGGCCGCATCCCCATATGCTTTCACCAACCCCCCGGTACCCAATAGCGTTCCACCGAAATACCGGACGACCAGTACCAATACGTTTGTTATTCCGCTTCCCTTGAGCACTTCCAATACCGGTCGTCCAGCGGTGTTCTTCGGTTCATGGTCATCGCTTTGGCTGAACTGGGTACCTTCGGGACCAAGCACCGCTGCATGGACAACATGGTTCGCCTGCGGATGCAAGGCACGGGTCCCGGCGACTCTCGTCTTGATGTTCTCAATTCCATCGAGTGGCTCGGCGATGGCGATGAATCGGGACCGCTTGACTTCGATCTCGACTTGGTTCTCGGCAAGAGGAATTCTCATACCCTATATTACCATGGTTACCAGTGGTGGAAAAAGATATTGTCGATTTCTACAGGAACGGCTCGATCGAACTCCAAAGCAACAGCTTCGACCATGCTCCAGGTACTTGGATCGGCTCGGAACTGTGAAGCCTCAAAAGAATGTTCCAACTGCGTTTTTGTCCGAGCTCCTGTCAATACGGTATCGACCGGTTGTGCAAGGACCCAGGCAAGTGCAACCGTCGCCATGTCTGTTGCATATTCCAACGCCGTTTGCTCCAATGCATGCAACAGGCTGTGGAACGTTTCCACATATTGCGCATCGAACGGAAACAACCGTCGCCTGAGGTCCTGTCTATCCAAATCTTCCCGATTCCTATAACGCCCTCCGAGAAGTCCTAGTCCAAGCGGGCTATATGCAACTATCCGCAGGCCGTTGGTAGCGCACAGTGGAGCCAGGTTTCGGAGGCTTCTGGTCCACAAAAGGGAGAGGGGAATCTGGCAATAGGAGATTTCCGTTGCATCAAGCGCCTGTTGCAACAAGGGCTGTGTAAAATTGCTCACCCCGATGTGTCTTGTGAGTCCCAGGGCTCGCATGCGACCCAATTCCTGCAGATATGGACGGCAATCCTTAGTGGAATCGGGCCAATGCACATACAGGATATCGACATAGGGGGTACACAACCTTCGTAGCGAGGTCTGTACCGAATCCAAGATATCCGAAGGTGATTTCGGTAGGAACAGCTTGGTGGCCAAGCAGTATTCCTCACGGGGAATTTCCTTGGAAAACCGTTTCAACTGTTGACCGACCAGCTGTTCGGAAAGCCCCTTTCCGTAGCCTTGTGCCGTGTCGAAGTGCCGCATCCCTCCCCGGAGCGCCGCATGGAGTGTCCGAATCGAGTCGTCACGTTGTTGATTGAGCCAATAACCACCACCGAAGGCCCAACAACCGAGGCCCAAGGTGGCTTTCCTTGCTTCAGGATCCATCAAGCTTCTTCGTCCAGGTCCTCTATCAATATACTGCTGAGCATCTTCTCACCCTCGAAGATAAACCTGCCGGTGAATCGGCGTCCTTCCAGTGCCAAGGGGAACCACAATCGGTCGTCCTCCCACATCTTGTCATAAGGAAGATCGGAGACCGGGCACCAGAATGGTCGGGCCTCATCGGTTTCCCCAAGTTCACCCGAGTGTTCATAGGCGAAGAATACATGACCGCGCATCGCCAAACCGTCGGTGAACTGGAATTCCAGCACTCCTTTGTGCTCGACCTTGGAAACGCTGATTCCCGTCTCCTCGGTGGTTTCGCGCATGGCTGCTTCGCTTGCCGTTTCGTCTTCCTCGATATGTCCGCCGGGAGCATTGACCAATCCTTTTCCGAGTCCAGTCTTCTTGTCGATAAGCAGGACGTTGTCCCCATCGAACAGGTAGCACAGCACTGCAGTCTCGGTCGGTTCCCAATTGTCCCAATCGATTTCGTCCACGGATCGGGCAGACGAAGGAGCAACAACAGGCTCCACTTCGGCGACCTCGGCTACAGCTTCCTGCGGGTGGTCTTCAGCCCAGCAGGTGTCACAGAGGTTGTCATCGTAGTTGATGATGGCGGTATAATTCAATTTCGCATCGCAACGGACACACTTGGTCCTGAACAGGAGGATGCGGTGGCGAAATGGAATACCAACGGCGATGGCGAGGAACAGGGCAGGGACCGCAAGCCAATGTGGCCAGCCACGACTCAGAATGATCACTATAAAAATCTGCCACACCATTGCCAAGGAAGCGATGATCAGTGTAGCTGACCGTTTCTTGTAACTGCGGGGGGCGAATTTCCTTTGATAGAGGTTTACCACAAGGATTGCAACGAGGAACCATAAGTATTTGTCGGCTATTGTTTCGAGTATCATGGTGTTGACAGTAGCCTGTGGATAGGGAAAAATCAAGGCCGATCGAATGTGGTCGCCGGGAATGTCCAGTTGCGCTGGTCAACAGAATGGAGTAATCTGGACAGGTCCCGAATCAGTAAGGAGAATGCTATGTTGAAACCCGAAGAACTGGCCGGTTTTATTGACCATACATTATTGGCAACCAATGCCACCGAAGATAAGATTACCCAATTGTGTCAGGAAGCCATGCAACACAACTTCGCCTCCGTGTGCGTAAACAGCTGTTGGACCGCTACATGTGCCGCCCTGTTGAAAGGAAGTCCGGTAAACGTATGTACGGTCGTCGGCTTTCCCCTTGGGGCGATGAAAAGTGTAAGCAAGGCTTTCGAAGCTGCACAGGCAGTTGCCGACGGTGCGACCGAAATCGATATGGTTATCAATGTGGGGTGGCTCAAGGAAGGTCGTCTGGATGCCGTCGAACAGGATATCCGTCTGGTGAAGGAAGCCTGTGGAGATTCGTTGCTCAAAGTCATTATCGAGACATGCCTGCTATCCGACGAGGAGAAGCAAACAGCTTGCAGGCTGTCGGTACGTGCAGGCGCTGACTACGTGAAGACCTCGACCGGCTTCTCGACCGGAGGGGCAACCGAACAGGATGTCGCTCTCATGCGCTCGGTTGTAGGTGAGGACATCGGTGTGAAGGCCTCCGGTGGAGTCCGAAGTTTTGAAACCGCTGTTGCCATGATCTCGTCTGGAGCGTCCCGTCTCGGAACCAGTAGCGGAATCGCCATAGTCCAGGGAGCCGCATCGCATGCCGCGTATTGAGGAACGGGACAAATTGCCTGACGATTTTCTCAAGAGCCTCGGCTTTCCATCGATAACAGTACACCAGACGTTCACCCACTTCGATTTTACCCTTCCAGGCCGTCGCGTCCTGGTTATCGGTCCGATGGGTTCGGGCAAGACCGAGTTCTCGGCGCGGGTCTGGCGAGATGCCGCGATCGCACAGAAGAAAAGCGATGTCATCCGACGCTTGACCAGTACCAACGGGGTCGACCGTCGCAAGGTATTTTTCGTCCGTTCCGAAATCGATGGACAACGGTTCCAGGAATATCCGGGAGATGCGCTCGCATACCGCAACGGGTATATCCGGTGTGGGGAGAACATTGCCCGTATCCGCGACTCGTTCGGATTGGAACAAGTCTTGGCCGACAATCCCGAGATTGGAACGTTTATCATCGACGAGGCCTCGTTCTTCGACGAGAGGATTGCCTATGTAGTACGCAACCATAGCTTGGAACGCGGCATATTGTTCATTTTTCCCACATTGATATTGAATTTCAGACGGGATATCTTCAATTCGACTGCACGACTCATGCTTGACATCGCAACCGATGTCATCCCCTTGACAGCCTATTGCGAACATCCCGACTGTATGAAGGATGCCTTCTACACCTACCGCTATTACCGTGTCGATGGGCAGGAATGTCCCGCCCTCTATTTCGACCCCCTGATTATTGTGGGTGGCGACACGCAAAAGGACGATCCGCTCAATCCCAACTACTGTTCACGGTGCGACGAGCACCACTACCTCCCGGCAAAGGAGTACACGTTCTTCCACCTGAAACCATTGGGGGAGAGAGCTTCCAGAGGTGATGCCGGACCGCTGCGCGACGAGATGTATGCGTTGAAACACCACATCTGTGAATCCGCCTTGTACCAACACATGGACCAGCGGTACGGTAGTCGTCCCGATGCCGAGATATTCATGAATGCGATCAAACCCGGGTGTCTCGCGGAAAAGGCCCTGATCTACCTCTTCTGCGAACAGAACCTGCTTGCCGAAGACCTGCTTGTCCGTCTGGTGTATGAACTCGAGCTCGACAGGGTATACATGACCAAAGTCCTGAGCGACAATCTCCGTCCGGTCTCTTTCGAGCAACCACTGTTGGCGGTCGTGGACTAAGTGCAGGCAATGCAAGGTGACCGAAGGAGCCTTCCATAGTCGGAATAATCCAAAAAGTGGGCGATTCCAACACTTGAATCGCTTCCATCCTTGTTCCACACTGGTCACATGGATAATCCGGCAACCATTCCTTCAACTCGTAGGAGCCGCCATGCGGCGAAGTGTCCCTATCGTCTGTGTCGCACTTCGCGGTTCACAATTCTCCAGCAGAAGGTCGATATCCGGTCGGTGGCGACCTACAAGTTCGAGGAGGCCTGCCGTATCGAGATCTCCGGTGAGTGGAGGCAGACTCCCCTGCTTCCACCCGTCCACATAGCGGAAATCCTTCACATGGATTGCAACGATCTTGTCTCCGAATGCCGAAAAAGCTTGGGAAAAGAACATACGTTGGGCTTTCCTGCTGGGAACCGCTCCGAGCGACCCGTCGACCTCGGCAAGGCCTTCCCATGGCAACAGGTTCACCGGATCGTAGATCACCTGCAGACTCGGGGAATCTATTCGGTCGAGCAACCTCGCCATCTTGTCGCAAGAATCTATGGTATGCTGTCGGGCCACTGCCTCCACCCCCACAATCGCGCCATGCCGTTCGGCTGTCCGCACAAGCCGTTCGACCGATCGGCACAACCGGTCGAAGTTCTGTTCGGAAGCAGTCTGTGGATGGAAAGAGCAGTCGGCATTGGCCGAGCCGGTCTCGGTGCCTACGACCAGGCAACCGAAATCGGACGCATACCGGAGGTGCTCCTCGAACTTCAGCAACGAGGACTCCAGCAGTTCGTCATCCGGATGTATAGGATTGATATAGCACCCCAGGACTCCAATCGAAATACCCCGCTGTGCCAAGGTGGTACGGATATGCTTCGCATACGCCGGACTCATGGCTCCACTATGGGGTGGCGGGTCGACCAGGGCCTTGTGCAACGCCAGTTGAATTGGCACTGGGGCGAAAACCGCGAATGTCCGGGCCAAGGAGTCGATTGTCATACGACCGAAATCGTGCGCACGAAATCCGAATTGCATCATCCGACAAGTATAATCGGAGCAATTCGGAACTGTAAAGGAGCGTCTCGTTATGGTTTGTTGTACGCTTGAGGAATTCTCCGGCAAAGCCGATGGGGTTCTGGACAATTCCGTCGCCTTCGCTTCCGCACTGGCCCATATTGCCGAAGCGGGTGGAGGAACACTCTCCGTTTCGCCGGGAACTTGGCTGACCGGTCCGTTCGAATTGTGCGACAACTGCACCTTGGTGCTTGCAGAGGGTGCTCGTATCAGGTTTATCGCCGATTTCACACGCTACAAACCGGTATGGACCCGTTGGGAAGGAGTCGACTGCTATGCTATGCAACCTTGCATTCAGGCGCGCAACCGAACGAATGTCGTCATAAGCGGACAGGGAACAATCGATGGCGGAGGGGCTCCCTGGTGGGATTACCGCAATGTGATCAAGACTCAGACGGACCGGGGACCGCAGACCGAACTGGAAAAGACCTTCGCCGGCTTGAACCCCGATTATCGGAGACAACCGGGAGGTGGTGGCGGAAGGGGGGCCCAGTTCCTCGCCCCACCGACGATCCAGTTGTACCGGTGTGAAAATTGCCGTATAGAGGGAATCACAGTGGTCGATTCGCCGTTCTGGACTATCCATCCCGTCTATTGCAAACGCCTCGATATCCGGAACGTTACTGTACGCAATCCCTACGAGGCACCGAATACCGATGGCCTGGACATAGATTCTTGTCAGGATGTGGTCGTCGAAGATTGCTTTTTCGATGTCGGCGACGATGCCATCGCACTCAAATCGGGATCCGGAGCAGACGGCATACGGGTGGGTATGCCCACCAGAAATGTTTCGATCGCGCGTTGCACGGTGCATCGGGCACATGGTGGTATTGTCGTTGGAAGTGAGACGGCAGCCGGTATCTACCAGGTGTCCGGGACCGATTGCACATTCATCGACACCGACCGGGGGATCAGGATCAAGACCCGCAGGGGGCGGGGTGGCCATGTGGAAGATTTGGCCTTCACCGGAATCAGGATGGAGAATACCCTCTGTCCCATAGCGATCAACATGTATTACCGTTGCGGGGTGTCGCCGGACGAAGGGAACACTCCCTTCTCCCTGCATGCGCTCGAGATCGGGGAGGCGACGCCCAAGATACGCAGGGTGACTGTCCGGGACCTGCATGCGACCGGCAGCCGGGCGTCGGCTGGTTTCTTCGTAGGCTTGCCCGAGTCTCCCATTACCGATCTGCACCTGATCGGATGCCATATCGATACGCGGACACACGAACCTGTTTCCACTGAGGATTCCGAAATGTACGACGGCTTGCCGGTGGCCGCGGGGCGGGGCATGCGATTCCGCCATTGCAACGGTGTCCATCTGGAGGATGTCCACGTCGAGGGTACCGAAATTCCCTACCATCTGGAAGAAGGTGTGGATTTCTCGTGAAAGACATTCCGTGATACAAAGACAGATGGTATGATGCCCATATGGTTGTGAGCAAAGCAAAACCATTGCGATTGGCTCTTATGCTCGCCTCGATCCACACTGGATCATCGGAGGCTTTGTGGACAGGTATCGCCGACACTGCAGAGGCTTGTGGCCAAGCGCTCTTCATCTTTCCCGGAGGTCGGCTCGATGCACCGGGTGAATTCGAATACCTGCGCAACAGCATCTACTGCTTGATCAACCACGAGACAGTCGCCGCCCTTGTCAGTTGGGGTTCCAGTCTGATCGGAACCGTCGACTCTTCCCAAGCGATCGCTTTCCACAAGCAATTCCTGGATATTCCCCTTGTAACCATTGCTCTTCCGATGCCTGGTGCACGGGTGGTCTCGTTCGACGCCTATCAAGGGATGAAATCGCTCGTGCTCCATTGCATACGGACCCATGGGGCAACACGATTGGCATTTGTCAGGGGTCCGGAGAACCATGGTTCGGCCGAGGACCGTTACCGGGCATATCTCGACGCGCTTTCCGAAGCGGACCTTCCCATACTCCCGCAGCTGATCAGTTCCCCCTGCCCCTGGAATGAAGGGGATCTCGCGTTGTCGGAGCTGATCGAAGAGCGAAAGCTGGTTCCCGGCCGGGACTTCACCATGGTGTGTTGTGCCAGCGACATGCTGATGCTCAATGCCGCCAAGGTCTTGGAACGCAAGGGGTTCGGCATTCCCCGTGATGTCGGTATTGTGGGGTTCAACGATTCGGTTGAGAGCAGATTCCTTTCCGTCCCGGGTACTACCGTGCGGGTTCCCTTTTCCGAGCTGGGAAAAGTCGCCCATAAGGTACTCATGGACAGACTGGCGGGGATATCGGGTTCAGATGATATCGTACTGCCCGCCCAGCCGGTTATCCGATATTCCTGCGGCTGTGTGCAATCGACGACGGGAAAGCTGTCCCACAACGGTTCCTTTGGCAGGCAGGAGTTGCATGATTGGGCCATCCGGCAATTCGCCCTGGACCTGGAGCGGCAGAACGCCTATCTGGACCCATTGCTCGATGCATTGTATCGGGGAGAGGGAAAGCAAGGGGCCCCCCTGTTCCCACTGTTGGCCAAAGTGCTGGAACGCTACTTCCAGGACGAGCCCGACACCTCCGCCTTCCAGCAGACGGTCGAAGCCGTCTCGACCTTGGATGACCTTGATTCGAGCTACCTGCAATCGATTGTCCAAAGGTGCAGGGCGCTTGCGTTGGAGACCCAATCGAGGCTGGCCAACAAACGCAGTTACGAATCTATCCAGCAGGCCGAGCTGCTCAATGCTTTCAAATGCGATTTGCTGAAGGCCTGGAACCGGCAATCGTTGGTGGCGATCATGCGGCAGCATCTGCCAAGACTGGGTGTCAGCCAAGCGTATCTGGTCATGGATGAGAACGATACCTATTCACGGTATGTTGGTGGGTATAGGGCCCAAGAACCGATCGGGACTCCAGACGAACTCTTTCCATCGCATCGGCTGCTTCCACAAAAGATCGACTCCACGTGCGGTCCCGGCGTATTCCTGGTCCAACCCCTATTCATTGAAAACCAGGCACTCGGATATGTTGTCACTGCCATTGCGGATCGGAATGCGCTGAAACATGAAGAGCTCCGTTCATCCATAAGCAGCGCACTCAAGGGCGTGTTGTTGTTCGAAGAGATGGCAAAGGCAAAGGATGTCGCCGAACGGGCCGAACAGGCGGAGCTCGATTTCTTCGCTTCCATGGGAGCGAGCCTGAAGGAGCCCTTGTGCGATTTCATCGTGCGCATGGACATGGTTCACAATCTGGTTGCCCGGGAGCCGGTGCAGGGTAGGAAGGTTGCAGATACCATATCCTCCCTTTCGTACGATCTGCGCTCGTACCTGGAACATACCAAGCTGTTGTTCGACCAGACCCTAGCCCAAGCCGGCTCCCTGGAACTGGATCGGGTACTCGTGGCAGTCGAACCGCTGCTTGCCGATATGGCCAAGTCGACCGGATGCCTGCTCACCTTGCCCATGCGGTTGCCGCTGGTCGTCGGGGACAAGCGGCGGTTGGGGCAACTGTTTTCATTGGTCATATCCTCATTCCTTCCGATGCATGCACCTGTGCATATCCTCGTAGACGTCGATACCACAGGACTCCACCTCGATTTCCAAGGCTCGCAGACGGCAGGCAAGGTTGCCCAATCCATACCGATAGTTCCCTTTATCGAAAGCCTCATCCTGTTGCACGGCGGTTCGTATACCCGACAGGAGACATCATTCGAAATGGTGCTGCCTTGGCCCAGCCTTGGGGAACCTGGCGGTGACCATCCTCCTTCCACCTCGAAGGTGCTGTTGGTGCTGTCGGGTGGACCGGAAACAAGCCCGGAGGCGCACGCGGCTGCCAAACTCTGCCATCTGGAACCCGAGAACCTGTCCGTCGAGCAACTGCTCCAATCGACTGCGGAGGTTCCGGAGGGAGCATTGCTCTATTGGGATGCCGATATTGCGGATACTGCCCAATTCCTTGCGATGGTTAAGGTTTCTCGGCACCACGCGTTGTTCAAAATCCCAATGCTTGCCTTTGGACCCGTTCTCGAAGGAGAGCCGACACTCCTCGGTGCGGTTGAAAAGCATTTGCGGACGTACCAGCGGGGACCGGTCCTCGTCTGGAAGGATATGCGGCATCTGCCACTCTGCAATTCCTTGCATCTGCAACCGATCGTTGTATCCGAGATAGAACAGCTCGCAGGCATTGTCGAAGAGGTTACGCCGTCCTGTCTGATTGTCCGGGGTTTCGACCCCGAATTGGTCAAAGTCGTTCGCCAAGCGGTCCAAGGGTCCGTCCTGCCACTTGTGGCAATTGTCGATGCATTCCCTCCCGAGGAGGAGTTGCCTGCAGTGGGGACTATTCCCCACCTGTTGCTTTGCCATGCTGCCGTCAGCGGTTATCCGGAGTTTTGCGAGCGGATACGTGAAATCGGTTCGAATGGTGAAATCCTGTCTGCACACACCGGCGTTTTGGTGAAACGGGCACAGCGCTATATCGAGACACATGCCAAGGGTATGGTGACTCGGTGGAAGATCGCCGAATCGGTGAACACCAGTGAAGATTACCTGACCCGCATATTCAAGAAGGAGCTTGGAATGTCTCCTTGGGAGTATCTCAGCCGGTATCGGGTCGAGCTTTCCGTGAAATTGCTGCAGGAGACGGATTTGCCCTTGTCTGAGATTGCGCTGCGTAGCGGGTTCCAGGACCAGGCCTATTTTTGCAGGGTCTTCAAGAAGCTCAAGCATACCACCCCCGGTTCCCTGCGGCTTCCATAGGTCGGAAAAGTACAATCATTGCTCTGAATAGTCCCCGAAGAGAAGAGTATGCTAATGGATAGAGAGGGTTTGTGATGGATGCATCCGTATCGGTCCCATCGTCCGGGAAATCATTGGTGCGTAGGATACAGCGGCATCGGGCCATATATGTCCTGCTGGTCATTCCCATAACCTATTTTATCATTTTCAAGTACATCCCCATTTGGAACGGACAGATTGCCTTCAAGAATTTCATGCCTCGCCAGGGAGTTCTTGGTTCGGCGTGGATCGGATTCGCAAATTTCGTCGAATTTTTCGATTCCTTCTACTTCTGGGAATTGTTGCGTAATACTGTCATGTACAGCGTCGGCAAGCTCCTGATAAGTATTCCCCTTTCCATCATGTTGGCGATCATGTTGTACGAATGCCGCATAACAGTCCTGCGCAAGACTGTGCAGACGTTGGCATACCTGCCCCACTTCCTCTCCTGGGTCATCATGTACGGTATCCTATTGGGGCTGCTCGCCCCTGGTGACGGATTGCTCAACGACATAGCCAAGGCCTTCGGCGGTCGGGGAATCGACTATCTTACCAATGTGCAGGCTTTTCCTTGGGTCGTCCTCCTCTCCGACGCATGGAAGGAGATGGGGTGGGGGGCGATCATATTCATCGCAGCACTCATGGCGATCGATCCGACATTGTTCGAGGCGGCTATCGTCGAGGGTGCGACAGCATGGCAGCGGGTACGGTACATCACCCTTCCGTCGATACTCCCTGTCATCATCATGGTAGTGCTGCTCCGGCTCGGCACGATACTGAGCGGAGGTTTCAACCAGCTGTATATGCTCTATTCTCCCTCGGTCTATAGCGTCGGGGACATCATAGACACCTGGGTATTCCGTGGTTTGCAAGAGGGCAAGTTCGCCTTGGCGACAGCTGTCGGGCTCTTCAAGGGCTTGATGGGCCTGCTCTTGCTTTCCTTCTCGAACCGCATGACCAGGAAGGTCAGCGGATCTTCGTTGTACTGAGGGAGGCAAGCGTGGCAAAAGCCCATATGAAGTCCCCGGTCGTAGGAATCTCCGCAACTGACAAGGTCTTCTACCTGCTGGTCAACACCGTGCTTGTCTTCCTGTTCATAGTCATTGCCATTCCCCTCTGGAGTACCATCACCTTGTCATTCCGCCCGAACAGTTTCATCGGAACCAATTTCGAGGGGATGTTCCTCGCACCGTGGGATTGGTCGAATGCCGCCTACAAGGCACTGATGGGGAACAATGGCTTTATCATGGCCTTTTTCAACAGCATCAAGATCATGGTGTATGGTGTGGCTTCGGCACTGTTCTTGACCGTACCCTTGGCCTATGCGCTTTCCATCCGGACACTTCCCGGACGGGTCTTTCTCATCGTCATCATACTGATTCCGCATATGTTCGACGTCGGTATGATCCCGTCGTTCCTTATGGTCAAGGATCTCGGCTTGATCGACAAGCTTGCCGCCGTTTACCTTCCTACGGCAGTGAGCACCTACAACTGTCTGATCATGAAAGGATTCTTCGAAGGTATTCCCGACGAATTGAAGGAGTCCGCACGTATCGACGGGGCTTCTGAGTTCACCCTGCTCATCCGGATCATCCTGCCCCTGTCGAAACCGATTGTCATGTCGGTCGGACTGTTCTATGCGGTCTCCTTCTGGAATGACTTCTTCCACCCCATGCTCTATTTGAACTCGAACAATCTCATGCCGTTGCCGATACTCTTGAGGAACATACTCATGGCGAGCGGCATGAACGAATTTGTCGAAGTGAGTGCATTCGGCGAGGCTCCGATCCAAGCGATCAAAGCCGCCAGTGTATTTCTCGCCGCAATACCGATGGTAATCGCATATCCCTTCATCCAAAGATATTTCGCCAAGGGAACGCTCCTTGGCAGCGTGAAAGGATAATGTTTCAAAGGAGGAGACATATGGGAACGAAACGCATGTTGTTGGTGGCCATGATGGTGGGACTGTTGTTGTGCACCCCATTGATGGCACAAGGACAACGGGAAACTGGTGGTACCGGGCCGGTCGATATCGAGCTTTGGTACGGCGCCGCCATTACCGAGGCTGGTCCTCCACCTGAGGATTGGGTGGGATTCCAGATCATCAAGGACAAGTTGGGGATCAATCTCAAGCTTACGGCATTGCCATCCAATGAAGCCGACCAGGATGTCAAGATTTCTGCTGCAGCTGCAGCAGACAATCTCCCCGACCTGTTCATGGTGCGCAGGGAGGTCTGGTTGCGTCTTGTAAACCAAGGAATGCTGGCACCTGTCGACGATCTGTACGCGAAGATGCCGGTGCGTACGCCGCTGCAATACGATACCGACAGTATCGGATTCACCACGATCGACGGTGTATCCTACGGCTTGGCATCACCTGGGTCCATTGCTCGGAACGAGGGTGTCCTGATCCGGAAGGATTGGTTGGACAAGCTTGGACTGAAAATACCTGTGACGCTGGACGACTATATGCAGGTCATGAAAGCCTTCACCTTCAACGATCCCGATGGCAATGGAAAGAACGATACCTACGGATATGGTGCTTTCATCGAGATCAACAATTTCGAAGAAGGCCTGGGAAGAAGGATGGATCCGTTCTTCGGTGCTTTCGGTGTGGCCGGTACCTGGAACATGACCAAAGCCGATTTTGGTCTGAATGTGCGCAAGGACAGATACTACGATGCCATGGCTTTCATCAAGCGGATGGTGGACGATGGGGTGATCGATCCCAATTGGCTCGCATACAAGAAGGACGATTTTAGGGCAGCGTGGAAACAGGGGCGGTTCGGTATCATGCGTGAGCAGAATGCCGCGTTCGCCGCGACGAGCAACTATGCTCCGTTCGACAAGAACTTCCCCGACGGCGAGTGGATTGTCGCCGATCCTCCGAAGGGACCGGAAGGCAAGCAGTCTGTAGGTGTCTATACCAGCCAGTATCGGGTCTATGCGATCAGTGACAGGGCCACTGCCGAAAAGAAGGATGCGATCGCACGCCTGTTGGATTGGATGTCGAGCAAGGAAGGATACTATCTGCTCGGATGGGGTGTCGAGGGAGTGAACTATACCCTGAAGGAGGGGATTCCCATAGCCGCAGGTGTTCCCGATGCCGAATACGCCTTCACCGGTCCGAAGGGTCAACCGTATACCCAGCTGCGCAATATGGTCTTCTATAACGGCGAAGTCGAGCTGACGAGCCGGTATCCGACCTATATCACCGCAACCAGTGGGAAGGAGATGAGTGCATTGCGGGTTCTGGTCGATATGCAAAGCAGACCTTGGACCGCAGCGATCGCCTCGGATACTTTGCCTCCACCGAGTACCGACTTGAAGCGTTTCTACGAACAGGGGGTCACCGAATTCATCACCGGTCGCCGTGCGCTGAACAAGGCGAACTGGGATGCTTGGGTAGCCGAGTTCGACAAGCTTGGCGGGAAGGCTTGGGAAGAAGAGGCACGGAGCGTCGCAGTGGCCAATGGCCTGTTGCGCTAATTCCGTATCGACTGTCGGTTGGGGTGGTCGGGACCACAGGTATCCCGGCTACCCCTGTTTCCTATAGGTGTACAAATATGGACTCTACCGAGGCATGCTCGATCGCACGACGTATGGTTGAAAGTATTTTCACTTGGTATTCGCCGGACAGGATGCGCTGGCATTATGAGGATGGATTGTTCCTCTTCTCGACCTTTGCGGTTGGCCTCCATGACAAAGACGGCGACGTGTTGCGACGAGTGAAGGCGACCTACGATACATTGGTCAATCCAGATGGAACGATATCCTCTTATCGCATGGATGATTACAATTTGGATCAAATCAATGCCGGAAGGCTCTTGTTCGACCTATACAGGACCTTCGGTGATGAGCGCTACCGAAAGGCGGCGAATTTGCTCGCGGACCAGTTGCTCTACCAGCCGAGAACCCTTGGCGGTGGCTATTGGCACAAGCGGATATATCCCCGCCAGATATGGCTCGACGGATTGTACATGGCCCAACCGTTCCGTTGTCGGTTTGCCTTGGATCGGGGCGATGCCACGATTCTGGCGGATGTGGTCCGGCAGATGGTCGTCATAGAGTCGCGGACCCGCGATGCTTCGACAGGGTTGCTCTACCACGCATGGGACGAATCCTTGCAACAATTGTGGGCGAACCAGGAAACCGGCTGTTCTCCACATTTCTGGGGACGGGCGATGGGTTGGTATTGCATGGCGTTGGTCGATATCCTGGATTACCTGCCTTTCGACGTTCCCGGCAGGAGCGAGCTCGTCGATATCGTTGCCCGATCGGCCGACGCCGTGTTGAAATGGCAAGATGACTGCGGCTTGTGGTATCAGATACTGGACCAGGGCAACCGTACGGACAATTACCTGGAGACTTCCTGCTCTGCGATGTTCAGCTATTTCCTCCTGAAGGCAGATCGGTTGGGCCTGTTGGAGGCAACCCGTTACCGACAGGCAGGAATCGCCGCTTTCGAGGCCTTGGTCGGACTCAAGACCAGCACCGATATGGACGGGCTGGTGCATCTGCACGATATTTGCTCGGTCGCAGGGTTGGGAGGCACCCCGTATCGCGATGGTTCGTACAGCTATTATGTGGAGGAACCGGTGGCGACGGATGACTTCAAGGGTGTCGGGCCGTTCATTCTCGCCGCATTGGAAATCCCCGATTGATATATCACCGGACAGTTTCCCTGCCACTCCATAATTTTATAGCATGAATTCTCGGTTTGGTTTGACAGACCCTCGGGAGAGGGCTAGAATATCATATCATACTAGATGATAAGGAGAGTTCACATGAAGAAGTATGTTGTTGTACTGTGTGTACTGTTGCTCCTTGGCTCGGTGGTTTTTGCACAGGGTCAGGCGGACACGGGAAAAGCGTTGCTCAAGGTTGGAATGGTTACCGATGCGGGGACCATCGACGACAAGTCTTTCAACCAAGGAACTTGGGAAGGAATTCTCAAGGCACAGAAGGAAGGTTTGGTCGATGCCAAATATCTGAAGCCGTCTGGCACCACCGAAGCAGATTACCTGAAGGAAATCGGTAACTTGTTCGATGCCGGCTACAAGTTCATCGTTACCCCGGGATTCAAGTTCGAGACCACCATATACGAAGCCCAGGACAAGTATCCTACAGCCAAGTTTGTCATTCTCGATGGCGAACCGCACACTGCAGACTATTCGACTTTCCGGATCGAGAAGAATGTAGTCGCGGTCTATTGGGCAGAGCATGAATCGGGCTTCCTGGCCGGTGTCGCGGCAGCCTTGCAGATGAAGACCGGTAATTTCGGATTCATCGGTGGAATGGAAATTCCAGCTGTCCAGAAATTCAACTGGGGCTGGCAGCAGGGAATCAAGTATGCCAACGAGAACCTGGGAACAAAGATTACTGTCAAAGCCGAGAATATCCTGTATCAGGGCTCGTTCGACAACGTCGCGGCTGGACAGCAGATCGCTGCCTCCATGTATGACAAGGGTGTCAATGTAATCTTCGCAGCAGCTGGTGGTGTGGGAGTAGGGGCCATCAATGAAGCGAAAGCCCGTGTTACAGGTGGAAAGAATGTGTGGATTGTCGGTGTCGATGTCGACCAGTATCCCGAGGGAATGCTCCCCAGCGGCAAGTCGATTATCCTGACCAGCGCCATGAAGTATCTTGACCGTGCCTCCTATGACATGATCAAGCACGAATTGGCCGGTACGTTCCCCGGTGGAGAGATCCTGCACTTGGATGCGACCAACGACGGAATTGGAATTCCTGTCGAGAACCCGAACCTCTCGGCCGATGTTGTGGCCAAGGTCCAGGAAATCTACGGCAAATTGAAGAGCGGAGAGATCAAGGTCGCCGACTCGCAGGTTGCCGGTCTGTTCAAGTAAGAGAAATCATTGAGTTCCGAACAGGTACAAGGGCCGCCCCAGGGCGGCTCTTGTCAAATATCGTTGTGAACCGATGTACGGGAATATCCGTGCCCTCGAGGAGGCTTTCGCCCAATGAGTCATGTCATAGAGATGTTGAATATCCGCAAGGAATTTCCCGGTATCGTTGCCAACGACAACATTACCCTCCAGGTTGAGAAAGGTGAGATCCATGCGATTCTTGGTGAGAATGGAGCCGGGAAATCTACTTTGATGAGCATTCTGTTCGGTTTGTACCATGCCGACCAGGGAACCATCAAAGTACGTGGGGAGGAAGTGCATATCGCATCGCCGAACGATGCGACCGATCTCGGTATCGGTATGGTGCACCAACACTTCCAGTTGGTCCAGACGTTCACCGTCACCGAGAACATCATCCTCGGCAAGGAGGGTGGGTTTGTCCTCGATAGGAGATCGGCTGCAAGAAAAATCAAGGCCCTGTCCGAGCAGTACGGGCTGAGTGTCAATCCCGATTCGGTGATCGAGGATATCACAGTCGGCATGCAACAACGTGTCGAGATCCTGAAAATGCTGTATCGCGATGCCGAGATCCTGATTTTCGATGAGCCGACGGCCGTCCTTACCCCACAAGAGATCGATGAGCTGATGCAGATCATGCGCAACATGGTCAAGGAAGGCAAGTCGGTTATCCTGATTACCCACAAGCTCGACGAGATCAAGGCTGTCGCCGACCGATGTACGATTATTCGTCGTGGCAAGATGGTTGGAGTGGTCGATGTGGCTTCCACGTCCCAGGCAAAAATGGCTTCCATGATGGTCGGCCGACCGGTCAACTTCAAGGTGGTCAAGGAGGATATGGAGGCAGGCAAGCCGGTACTTGAGGTCAAGGACTTGCATGTGCTGAATATCAAGAAGACCCCTGCTGTCAAGAATTTCTCGTTGCAGGTGCGTGCCGGAGAGATTGTCGGTATCGCGGGTGTCGATGGCAACGGGCAATCGGAATTGGTCGAGGCGATCACCGGACTGCGTCCCATTGTATCCGGTTCGATCCATATGAATGGAGTCGATATCAGCCAGGCTTCGATTCGCGAGAGGAACGAGTCTGGTATAGGACATATACCCGAAGACCGTCAGAAGCGGGGCTTGGTCATGGCCGCGTCGCTCAGCTCTAACATGGTGATCAAGGAGTACTATCGGGAGCCTTTCAGCAAACGTGGAATATTGAGCCAGGATACCATAGACAAGCATGCGCAGGATATCTGCGATGCATTCGATGTCCGTTCGGGAGAAGGGATCTTCTCCCATGCCGGCAAACTCTCCGGAGGGAACCAGCAGAAGGCGATTGTTGGGAGGGAGATGGCGCTGGAACCCGACTTGATCATTGCCGTCCAACCCACGAGGGGGCTGGATGTCGGCGCAATCGAATATATACATAAGCGGCTGGTTGAACATCGGGACAAGGGCAAGGCTGTCCTGTTGGTCTCCTTCGAGCTGGATGAGATATTCAACCTGTCCGACAGGATTGCGGTCATGAATAGCGGCGAGCTGATCGATGTCGTGGAGACGAAACATACGAACGAGGGTGAGGTCGGTCTCATGATGGCGGGTGTCAGGAACAAGGAGGCAGCATTGTGAAAGTCAAGATCAAAAGCAACGCGTTCCTGATTGCTGTCTCGGCGGTAATCCTTGGATTGTTTGCGGGTGGGCTGTTGATGATGTCGATCGGAAGCAATCCGTTCGAGGGATTCTATTACCTGTTCCGCGGCGGACTCATGAATATGGAGCGCATAGGAAACACGATCTCGACGGCAATCACCTTGATGTTGGTGGGATTGTCCGTGGCCTTCGCCTTCAAGACCGGTCTATTCAATATCGGAGCTGCCGGACAGATGTTGGTCGGTGGACTCTGTGCCACCCTGGTGGCCCATTACGTATTCATACCCAGACCATTCTATCTGATCGTCATCATACTCTGTGCGTTCCTGGGTGGAGCCCTGTGGGGCGTAATTCCGGGAATACTCAAGGCAAAGTTCAATGTGCATGAAGTGGTCGCCACCATCATGATGAACTGGATCGCCTATTGGTCCATCTATTATTTTGTTCCAGCATATTTGAAGGGACCGTCGCTGGAGACGGAATCGAAGTCGATCGCAATCGAGCAATCACTTCGTTCTCCTTGGCTGACAGATATCTTTGGCGGTGGCTACATAAACTTGGGAATATTTGTCGCTGTCGGTGCGATATTCGTCATCAAGTATGTACTCGACAAGACCACATTGGGCTTCGAGCTGAAAGCAGTCGGATCCAACCGGTTTTGTGCCGAATACGCCGGTATAAAGGTCAATCGGAATGTCGTCATCTCCATGATGATCGCCGGAGGACTCGCCGGACTTGCAGGTATGACCTACTATACCGGATACTCGAGGAACATCCAGATCGGCGTCATGCCCTCCATGGGGTTCGATGGAATCGCTGTGGCACTCTTGGGAGCAAGCAATCCGATAGGAGTCCTGTTCTCGGCCCTTTTCTTCGGGATGTTGCAATCGGGGAAGGGGTTCATGAATGCCATGACGGAAGTCCCTCCCGAGATAGCCGATACGATTATCGCCACCATCATCTACTTTACGGCGACCAGCGTGCTGTTCAGCCGCTTCTGGGATGCCGTTGGCCGACGGAAACGGGGCAAGACCCAACAGAAGATCGACCAGAATGGGAGCAAGGAGGAGGTGAGCCATGAATAATGCGACAACGAAGAAAAGTCTATTCACCAGCCCGCTTGGCGTCGCAATCTATATAGTGGTCGGCCTGGCCTTGCTGGCCTTGTTGGCGACCAACCACCTCATTGGTATGATCCTTCCCTATGCGATAGCCTATACCATCCCCTTGTTGATGACTGCCTTGGGTGGGCTCTACAGTGAGCGTAGCGGAGTGACAAACCTCGGTTTGGAAGGCTTGATGTTGGTGGGGTATTTTGCCTCGGCCCTGACGATCAGGCTCACCGAGCAGACGTTGCAGGCAAGTGCGTTGCCGCTTGGTCTGTTGGCTGGTGTACTCGCGGGAGCCTTGTTTTCCATGCTGCATGCGTTCGCCTCCATCAATTTGAAGGCCGACCAGGTAATCAGTGGAACTGCGATAAACATGCTTGCAAGTGCCCTTACGGTGTATCTGGCTCGTACAATCGCCGGAAGCGGAAACGTCCGTATCATGTTGGGCATAGTCCGAAAGGATATTCCCGGGCTCTCCAAGATTCCGGGTATCGGAACGCTGTTCTTTACCCAAACGTATTGGAGTACCTGGGTTGCGCTGATAGTCTGGGGGGCCTCATGGTTCCTCCTCTACAAGACTTCGTTCGGGCTTCGTTTGCGTGCTTGCGGAGAGCACCCGTCGGCTGTTGCCTCAGCAGGTGTGAATGTCTATGGTATGCGCTATTTCGGGGTCGGCATGTCGGGAGCCCTCGCCGGACTTGGTGGCAGCATCATCCTCATAACCTATTCCGGGGAATTCAACGGAACTGTTGCCGGTCTCGGGTTCCTGTCGATCGCTGCCTTGATATTCGGGCAATGGAAACCCTTGGGTATCTTGGGCGCGACCTTCTTCTTCGGTACAGCCACGACCATAGCCAACGTCTCCCAGGTTATTCCGCAACTCGGGGTGGTTCCACCGGTGATCTTCAAGGTGTTCCCCTATGTGGTGACACTACTGGCCCTTATAGTATTCTCAAAGAGTTCCGCAGCTCCGAAAGCTGCCGGAGAAGCCTTCTAGTGGTCTGTAAAGCTTAAGATTTGTCAGTTGACTTCGAGTGGAAGCGGAGTGTGGCTAGGCCAAGGAGGATCGGATATGAAAGGACCTATCGGGTACCTTACGCTGCCTGCACTCTCCACTCGCTCCGTTTGGCAATAAAGGATTAAAGTCTACGGACCACAAGCAATAAGGAATATCTATGAATGATGTGATGGTGCGGTTGCGGGAAGCAGCCGAATATGTGAAGACGAAAATCGGTACGGACCCCGTATCGATCGGTATGATACTCGGATCGGGTCTTGGGGACTTGGCCAACGAGCTGGAAAGTCCGGTTGTGGTTCCCTATATCGAGATTCCCCACTTTCCCGTTTCCACGGTCCCGGGACATGCCGGGCGTTTGGTCGCCGGCTACCTCGGTGGCAAACGGGTTCTGGTCATGCAGGGTAGGTTCCATTTCTATGAAGGCTATGGCATGGATACTGTCGTGTTTCCGGTCCAGATGATGCGTGTCATGGGAATCCGGGACCTGTTGGTCACCAATGCGGCAGGATGTGTCAATACCGCATGGTTGCCCGGCGATCTCATGCTGATCAGCGACCACATCAAGTTGATTCCTGAAAATCCCCTGAGGGGAGCGAATATCGATGAACTCGGCGATCGTTTCTTCGATATGAGTACGGCCTATCCCGAAAACCTGCGGGCAATGGCACGCAAGGAGGCTGATCGTCTGGATATTGTCCTGCGAGAGGGTGTATACCAACTCTTTACCGGACCCTCCTTCGAAACCCCTGCGGAGGTACGGTTCGCACGAACTTGTGGAGCCGATGCCGTAGGTATGTCCACCGTACCTGAAGTGATCGCCGCACGTCATGCGGGCATGCGGGTGTTGGGCATTTCTTGCCTCACCAACATGGCGGCCGGGATTCTTGACCAACCATTGAACCATATCGAGGTCTTGGAGACAGGAGAGCGGGTGAAGGCTACATTCTCGGCACTGGTAAAGGCAATTGCATCCGCATGGCCGATATGACTGCGAAGCAACTTGTAGCGTATCTCGGTCTTGAGCCGTTGGAAGGAGAGGGTGGCTTTTACCGGCGTGTGTTTCTCGATACCCAAACGGTCGAAACCGCTGGGCTTGGTCCTTTCGCCAAGCCGCGACTCCCACTCAGCAGTACGATCTATTATCTGGTGACTCCCGAGAGCTTTTCAGCTTTGCACAAACTTGCCGGTAGCGAAATCTGGACATGGATCGCCGGTGACCCGCTGGATCAATTCCTGCTCTTCACCAATGGGAATATCGAGCAGCGTGTGGTGGGCTTGGGTGGTGGCGCAATACCTGTCTCCGTCGTTCCGGGCGGGTGCTGGCAGGGCACGCAGTTGACCAGGGACACTACCTTCGGCTACGCGTTGTGCAGCACGGTCATGAGCCCGGCCTACGATGCGAGTGATTTTGTCTTGGCCGATGCGGAACTTTGCACAATATTTCCCGCGGCTACTTCCCTGATCGAACGATTCATCGCACCCGATCACCAAACCTAACAAGGGGAAAGGGAGGTCCTATGGATTTTGAATTGAAGGGGAAAAAGGCACTGGTAACCGGTGCTTCGGGTAATCTTGGTAGTGCTATTGCCACTGCCTTGGCAATGCAGGGAGTCTCGGTCGGTTTGTTCTGCGGTTCCCCGAATTTCCTTGAACCTACCAAGCGGCTGGCACAGCGGTTGTCCTGCCTTGATTTTGTCGATGCACTCGCCCTGCATGGCGATGTCCGCAGCGAGGATAGTCTCAACGATTCTGTCGCTGCTTTCCTCGCCCGTTTCGGGCAGTTGGATATTCTGGTGAACAATGCTGGAATCTTCACCTCCTCTTCCCAGGAAGACCTGCCGGAGGAGGATTGGGACGCTGTCATGGATATCAACGTGAAGGGGATCTGGCGGATGTGCCGGCTCTCGTTGCCCCATTTGATACAAAGCCGTGGTACGGTTGTGAACATCTGTAGTATCAATGCCTTTCGTCCCGGATTTGGCGGCACCGCCCACTACGATGCCTCCAAAGGCGCGGTCGCGGCGTACACCCGGTCATTGGCTGCCGAATATGCTCCCTATGGCATCCGGGTCAATGCAGTGGCTCCGGGGCTGATCGATGCCGTTCGTCTTCGTGACGAGGCTCCCGACCTGGTTGCCCGTTACGAGAACCGGGCGGCCTTGAAACGGTTGGTCGCGCCGGAAGATATTGCCCACGTTGTTGCGTTCCTTGCTTCCGACGCCTCGCGGGCGATGACAGGAGAAATTGTTGCAGCCGATTGCGGGTATGGTATGATGTAACGATGAAAATCCTCTGTGTTTCCGATGAAAAGGATCCGTTGGTCTACTCGAACAACGTGGTGGAACGGTACGGAGAGGTGGATATGGTGATATCCGCGGGTGACCTGCCGTTGAAATACTACGAGTTCATCGTTTCCTCGTTGAACAAGCCGTTCTACTTCGTCTTCGGAAACCACCATGTCGAGGACCTCCACAAATTCACCAAACGTTGTTGTGCAGATGATTCGCTCGATATCAGGTTCGACAAGTCCCGGTTGGGATGGGGAGTCGGAGGCGATTTCATCGATGGATTGGTAATGCGCGACATTTCCACCGGATTGCTGTTGGCTGGATTGGGTGGTTCGATGCGGTACAATCAGGGAAACCATCAGTTCACCGAATTCGAGATGTATCTCAGGATATGCAAGATGATTCCCAAACTACTCTACAACCGCCTGCGTTTCGGCAGATATCTGGATATCCTCATAGCCCATGCTCCGCCTCGGGGGATCGGTGATGGTGACGACCGGTGCCACACCGGTTTCAAGGCGTTCCTTTGGTTCATGCGAACATTCAAACCGGCATACCTGGTACATGGACATGTTCATCTGTTTGATCTAAACTCGCCTAGGATCACGCGGTACCACGAGACCGATGTGATCAACATATACAGCAGTTATCTGTTGGAGAAGGATTGAGGGGTATGGGTGTTTCCAGTTTCACCAGTCGGGAGGATTTCTCCAAGGCTCGTGCGAAGGGGCGGATGCAAGAGTTGCTTTCGACATTGCAATGGAAAAACAACGAGTTGCTTTCATTTTATGAGGTGACGAAACTGCTCAACCCGAAAGTGGAGACATATCGTGGCCTGAAAGCCATTCCGGTCGACAAGGTTATCGGAAGCGAGGGACGGTACCACGATTTCACCCTTGCGTTCTACCCACGCAAGGAGATGTTGCGCTCCCGATGGCAAAGTATAGACGAGGCCCATATCAAACAGGTCATATTGCCGCCGATCAGTGTCTACAAGTTGGGTAGCTGCTATTTCGTCCGTGACGGAAACCACCGTGTCTCTGTCGCCAAAGCCCAGGGAGTGGAGTTTATCGATGCGGAAGTGGTTGAGCTGGATGCCGAGATTCCGCTCGAACCTGGTCTGACCAAGGCCCAACTGGAGCGGAGGGTCGTTGCCTATGAGCGACAGCGGTTTGTAGACGAGTTTTCCTTGGATAGGTTCATGGATATGGATCTGGTCAAGTTTTCTTCACCTGGCATGTACCCTGAAGTGATAAACCATATCCAAGTCCACAAATACTATATCAACCAACACAAGAAGGGTGAGATTCCGTTCGATACCGCTGCCAGGTCGTGGTATGAGAAGGTGTTCCTTCCCATTGTCCTGCAGATCCGTGAGGATCGTCTCTTGCATTCCTTCCCTGGAAAGACCTATGGCGATTTGTACCTGTGGATTGTCCGTCACTGGGACAACCTCAAGCATGGTGTGGAGGAAGAGGTCACGATTGAAAACGCTACGAGGGATTTCAAGAATAGGTTCGGCAAGAAGTGGTTCAAGCGCTGGGTCGGGTGGGCGAGGCAATTGTTCAGACGTTCCTGATGGGGCGGAAGGTTCAGAGTCCGGTGAACGAGAAGGTAATCGTGTCCTGGTAGTCTCCCTCAAGGTAGACCTCTGCGGCGGGTGTTGTAATCACGAAGGTTCCCTGCAGGTCGTAGCCGTTGTCGTATCCTCCGAAAGGAGCTTGCGTCGCATTTACGACGGGAGTCTGGCCAGCCGGTCCAGCTCCATCGTAATCGAAGGTCATGGAATAGGGGATATAGGTGTCCACCTCGAGGTGCTTCAGCCGCATCTGCGCACCAAGGCCGTTGGTACTGGTCATGGTGAGGTACACGGTCTGGTCTCCAGTAAAGGTGAAGGTATACCCGATCGAATAGGGTGTGCCCAAGGTGATGATGGCTGCAGTCTCGGCAAGGGTGAATTCACTGGTGGACGGTATTTCGGTATTGAGGTAGAGATAGTCGGTATCAAGCAACGTTTCGGCTGCATACAGGTTGAAAGTTTGAAAATACATGGCCGCACACAAGGCCAGGACCGATAGGCCGAATATTTTTTTCCGTGATGGTAGATGTTTATTCCGACTTTCTGCTGTAAACATGGTAAAAATATAGCAATCACCCCCACTTGTGTCAATAGTTATGGATAAGGTAATTAGTATGTGTGATACTGTATATTTTTGATAAAGTCTGTTTAATTGCATTTAATTAAATGAAATAAATGATTTTTATTGACAATAGCATATGAAAGTTGCTGCAAGAAAAAGCGTTGGTATTCCTATGAGAAATTCCTGTTCCATATGCAATTGACCTTCTTATGTCAAAAGATATAAGCTGATTGACCATAGATGTCCGAATTTCTTTTATTATATCCTTTTGTGAGAATATATGGCATTATGTAGGAAGTTGGAGGAGGATGGAGAGTCATGATAACATCATTTAGTTCGGAGACCAAGTCTGCCCAGATTGCCCGGCAGATAGAGGAGATGATTCTTAACAAAGTATACCAGGTTGGACAGCCGTTGCCGTCACAGCAGGAGTTGGCTAAGGATTTCAATGCAAGTTCGCGTTCCATCAGGGAAGCTTTCAAACAGTTGGAAGCAAAGGGGTTGGTGGAAATTAGCCAAGGTAAACGGGCAATGGTCAAGTCGAACAATCTTGAGCAGTTTGTCGCATCGCTTTCCTCCACCTTGATCAGCAACCACACAACCGACAAGAAGTTGTTGTTGGACCTCATGCAGGTTCGTACGACAGTCGAGGTGTCGGCAACCAGGGAGCTGTCCCGAAGCGACCAACGAAGCATCCTGGTTCGTTCGCTGGACAACCTGACCTCGAAGATGGAGCAATTGTTGCCCCGGCTGCAGGCAGGAGACCAGGAGGCGATCATTCAATGGAACGGGCATGACTTCAATTTCCACAAGACTTTGATCGACTCCAACGACAACGTGATCCTTACAGCGATTTACGAGAACTTGTCGCCACTGCTCTATACGAGCATGGACCAGATCACCAATACCTATGGCGAGCTGGAGAAAAGTACCCGTGAGCACCGGTACTTGGTCGAAGCCCTCGAGCAGGGCCAGACCGACCTTGCCGTTGCATTGGCACTGGTGCATCTGACCGCAATCAGGGGAAAACTGGAAGCCTCTGTGGTTTGACTTCCTTATATATTAGACAATTGCATTGGCTTCAGACTTCTGCTTCTGAAGCCATTTTTATGCACTTTTTGTTGCAAATATGTTCAAAGTGATACCAAACTTTGTACATAACTCATGTCATCAGATAAAATATTTGTAGTGCTATTGCCAAACAATACTTGATATAGTACACTAAAGATAGCATTATTTACTTTTACTTATGTCAGCACCTGAATTTTTTCTGTCATAAGTTTTGAAAGAAGGAGATCCAATCCATTGGACACCATAGAACGTATTCCGCAACAAACTCTCCCTGGCCGCACCAAATCAGCCAGGATTGCGAACTATCTGGAAGAGTTGATTCTCTCCAAGCAGTTGAGTGCAGGAGAGTTGTTGCCTTCGCAGCAAGAACTGGCCGAGAAGTTCGACGCCAGCTCCCGGTCTATCCGGGAGGCTTTCAAGCAACTTGAGGCGAAAGGCTTGCTCAGCGTCAGCCAAGGCCGCCGGGCTTGTGTAAAATGCAACAACCTGGACCAGTTCGTCGAATCCCTCACCGATTCCATTATACGTAGCGGTTCCAGCGATGCCAAACTCATGCTCGATCTGGTGCAGGTCCGTACCAGCGTCGAGGTTTCCGCAGCACGCGATTTCTCACGCAACCCACGACGCAAGGAAGTTGTGAGGGAGTTGCGTTCCCTTTCCGACATGATGGGTAAGGCCTTGGTGGGAATCGAAGCCCATGAACAACGTGCTATCGACGATTTCCGAAAGATCGAGGGTGATTTCCATAAGGTGCTTGTCCGCTCCAACGACAATATCATCCTGGACGCCATTTACGAGAACCTTTCTCCATTGTTGGATGAAAGCCTTTCGTTCTCGGCTGTCAACTTCGGGGAATATGAGAAGAAGGTCCGCGAGTACCAATACATCGCAGAGGCGTTGCACAATGGGCAGACCGACCTTGCGGTCGCCTTGGTATTGGTCAACTTGACGAATTTGAAGAAACGTATCGAAGAGTATGCCGAACGAAGGAGCAAGTTCGCGTTCGCATAAATCGGTTCTGCTCTTGCATCAAGCCTCCGCTACCCGTATTCTGATGGGAGTGTGGAGGCTTTTTCATGTCTGCTGATCCGATCATATCCTTGAGGAATATTACAGTCCGTCGAGGGGGAAGGCCGATACTCGATTCGGTTTCCCTCGATATCTTTGCCGGCGAGCATGTTGCGATAATCGGGGCAAATGGGGCGGGCAAGTCGACGCTCGTACAGGTGATGAGCGAGGAGGTGCATCCCATCTGGTCTCCCGACAGCCGGAGGATGCTCTTCGGCCAGGAACGGTGGAAGGTCCTGGAGCTGCGCAAGCGGATGGGAATCGTATCTGCCGCACTGCAATTCCTCTGCACCACCTCATACCCGGTCCGCCATATCGTGCTATCGGGTTTCTTCAGTAGTATCGGATTGGATTTCCACCATCAGGTGACAGTCGACATGGTGGAGGCCGCAAACCGGTATCTGGATGAGCAGGGTGTGCTGCACCTGGCGAATACATCCATGCGTACACTCTCCAGCGGTGAGGCCCGGAGGGTATTGCTGGCCCGTGCGATGGTGCATGATCCAGAGGTCATGTTGCTCGACGAGGCTGTCTCCAATCTCGATTTGCCGGCGAAGCGATCGTATCGGGATGCCTTGGAGTCTTTTGCCCGTGGGGGAAGGACGGTTATCCTGGTCACACACGATTTGTCCGAGATCATTGGGGAGATAGGACGGGTAGTAGTGTTGAAGCAGGGCCGGATTCTGGCCGATGGACCCAAAAGGGAGATACTGAACGAGGAGTTGCTGAGCGATGCCTATGGGACCAAGGTATTCCTCTCGGAACGGGAGGGCAGATTTAACGCTTGGTGTTGAGCGTCGTGGGTAGTATATTGGACGTATACCATGGCGATTGACGCCAAACAGGGAGGGTGCCATGAATCGGTGTTCCATAATTGTCCACAGCGTTAACGGGAACAGTTACATTATCGCGACCTATCTGCAGGAGCTTTTGAACCAGCGGAATGTAGATGCGAGACTGTATCGGGTAGAAGATACCGATTTGCATATCTGGGCGAACAAGTCCGATACGGCAAACGATTTTTACGAAGATATCCAGGCATTGCCAGTAGCCAGCGAGGAGACGCTCCTCAAGAGCCGAATGGTCGTTCTCGGTTGTCCTACCACATTCGGAAATGTGTCGGCTGAGATGAAGGCCTTCATGGATTCGACCTATGCCATGGCTGAGGATCGCACTATGGAAGGAAGATACTTTGCCTGCTTCACCAGCTGTACGCATAGTATCAGTGAAGGAGCGTTCTGTATCGATTCGATGGTCCACTACGCCCAAACCATGGGAATGATCCATATTCCCCTTGGAATCCATGACGAGTTGGCGTGGGCAAACCAGCCGGTAAGCGGTATTGTGCACCTGGCAGGAATCGAAAATTCGATTCGTCCCTCCAAGCAGCTGGGTGATGTGCTGTCAGTCTATGCCGATACGTTGGCGGTGCTACTGCAGTAAAGATACGAAACAGGAAATCCCTGGGGGCTGTTGTTCAAGTCGAAAAGACAGGGCGACAGCCCCTACTTTTGTCATAGGTTGAGCGAAACTTATACCAATCCTTTGACATAAGATGTCGTTTTTAGTAAGAATCTAGCCTTTATAATAAAATCATGTTATAGGTGAAAAGTGCAACAACTGCTTGAAAAGGCAAGAGAATGTCATAAGATGAAGTAATGGAGAATACTATAAATCATTATATAATATAAATTAAAAAAATACTGTAAATTTTTTTGTAATTTTTTATTCAATTTTTTGTTTCGCTATTGACATAAGTTTAGAGTGATAGTATCGTATGGCATATACCAGAGATGGTAGTGAATCTAGAATAAAGAAAAGACTTGAAAGTCTAATAGGAGTTTATGATATGAAAAAGGCGATTGCAATCTTGTTGGTGCTTCTCGTAGCCGGTGTGGCGTTTGGGGCGGATACTGGGTTTGATACTGTTCAAGGAAGTAGCACGGCTATAACTTTGCCGACCACTCCAGCTGAGTTGACCTTGCAGGCAAACACACCTGGAAAATTCGTTCATGGATTTTCTTCAGTTGATTTGACAAATTTTGGACAAATTGTGAATTATGTCTTTGCAGAGGATCAGGTTAGAACTGTAGATTTTGAAGTATCGACCGCACAGCAACTCGCATATTATGTGATAGCAACAAACACCAGAAATGATTTTAGAGTCAAGCTGACAGCGAATCCGCTGAAATCCGAAGAGTATATTTCGGAAACTGGTACTTATTTTTACGTTCCTTATGATCTCTCGATTGATGGTGAAGCAGCAGTAACAGTTGGTGGAACTTCAGCAGGAACATCATCAACAACTGTTGCCACAGAATACCTTTTTGGTGGTGAATCTGCCTACTCCTATTTGTCTAGTAATACTAATGGAATTCTAGTTGATAGCATTCCATTGACACTGACATGGAAGGAGAATTATGTAACAGGAGAATCCGGAGCGGAGGGAGTAGGTTTGCCTGAAGGTAATTACACTGCAACGATTCAAGTGGCTATTGAGACGAATTAAATTTTGGATATCTTGATCACTTGACTTAAATAGGAGTGGCTTTTGCCACTCCTAAATTTTTTTTCTGAGATTGTGTTATAATCAACTATTCAGATTTGTGTTATCGCGTATCAATTGGATGTAAACTTATGTAAGAACTGAACTCCTGTCATAATTATGTAATTAATTATATTATATTAAATAAATAGAAATTTAAAAAGTCATATATAATTACTAATGATATATCACGACATCTGTTGACATAAGTTGATGCCATAAGTACACTTTATCCATGTTAAAAAAGAGTGTTGTCTTGATCGCTATGCTTGCGGTCCTTGCCACATCTTTGCTCTTTGCCGAATCCATATCAGTTGGTACCACTACGCTCAACCTCAATGGGGTCGTCAGCCCAAAATCACTCCTTGGTATAACCCAGCTCCTCGGTGCCTCGCCTGGGTTGGAAACGGCGATATCTCTTGATACCGGGGACATCCTCTATGAAACAGAAGGTTTTGGCGTAGAGGTTGGGACATGGACCGTCTCTTCGAACAGCTCCTCGAACCTGGTGCTTTATATAGATTACGATGCTTTCGCAGACGAGACGCTTCCTGGTGTGCAGATCGGATACGATGTGTACAATGGAACCGACTGGATCGATTCGGGTGACTTGTTTGCGACTCTGGTGCGTGTTGGTGGGACCTATCCCGCCTCGGCAAATACGGGCCCGATCTTCATCAAACGAACCGACTCGGCTACTTATCCACCCAGCACTTCCTACCGGACAACGATTCAATTCTCATTGACTGCCCAGTAGATACGTACCCCAGACAAGTGCCGGGATTGCATAACTACATACGATACCTCTTGGAGTGAATGTGAGGAAAAGCCTCCCAGGTTCAGGTCTTGCCATGGGCTGTCGAAGCCTTACATTTCTCAGGCAATGAATCATGGGTCGTTCAAGCCATTTTTCTTTTGACATATGAGGGGTTTTACCAATAGCAATTTACAAGGTTAAAAATCTCATTATCAAAAAAATCCAATGAATTTCCATTGAAAGCAGTAGAGGTGACACATGATGAGTCCATATTAGATGCATGTAATTGCATATAATAAAAAAATATATAGATATATTGGAATAAAAATATAAAAATTAGTAAAAATAATAACTCATCTATTGACATAAGTAATAAGCGGGTTTAAATTATATGTACAGCTTTTGCTGAGAGAGGTATTGATATGAAAAGAACGTTAATTACCATAATTTTAGTTGTACTTGTTGGCTTTTCCCTTGCTGCCGAAATCACAACTGTGGGTTCAGGGTCTCTGAACGTTTACGGTAGCGTCGGTTCTGGAACCATTGCATTTACAGTTGAACAGACCAATACCACAAGAATTGACTTGGTCAATAATACTGCCATTCAACCAACTGGAGATGGTATTGTATTGGGAAACTGGGAATTTTCTGCAAGCAACCAGGGTTCTGCTATTCCCTATACGGTAACCTATGCTACTACTCCATTGACATCAGGAACGACAACAATTGCTTTCGAGGTCATTGAATTGAACGGTACTACGGTGGTTCCCCAAACGAGCGACTCAACTGCTTTCACCGCACCAATCGGAAGCCCCCTTGTTACTCGGGATATAGCTGTTCGTTTGCTTGCAGCGGTTCCTTCAGGCGCGCCTGCTGCGAACAACTACAATGGTTCGATCACCATTACCTTGACAACAGGGACTTGATTTTCTTGTTATACACCGTATAAGCACCCTCCGGGGTGCTTTCTTATATAAGATCTTAAGGAAGGTGGAGAGAATGAAAAAACACACAGTCTTGATACTCGGTTTGATTTTCATCTCCACACTCCCTTCCTTGTGGGCCAAAACGACTCCCCAGACTCTTGGTTCGGATACCATCACCTTCAACGGGTATATTGAATCGGGCCTCTACTTCTCCGTATCCCGGCTGGCCGATACTTCATACAACCTGCTCTCGGAGGAGTTGCAACCGGAGGGTGAAGGGGTCGATATCGGATCCTGGACGCTTCGCGTCGACAATCCTCCCGTCACCGAAACCACATTCACCATCCAATATAGTTATGCTCCTTTGAAAAGTACCATTTCCTCCATCAAGGATGAAATTGATTTCATCCTCCTTGAACGTCCGGAGGATGAATCCAGTGCACCGGTGGAGAGGAACAATATCGTTGGATCCGAAGTCACCGTTGTCTTGGATTCCGGTTTGTCTACCTTCACCCATATATTTGCGGCTCGGTTGACCACAGATGGAGCCGCCACGGCAATGCGCGCCGCAGCTACCGACACCTATCAATCCGATATAACCGTATCGCTTTCGGCAGAGTGAAAAAGCATGCTGGAAGCGCAACTAAAAGACTTGAAAAAAAGTCTTTTCAACTGACTGAAACCATGTAATAATCAATCTTGTGGTTGCTCTTGGGCAGGGCGGAAGCTGCCCAGGGATGCAAGGACATAAGGTCGCTCCTTATGCTCTGAAGGAGGTGCCGCTTTCCCCACCGGGGAGGCGGTTTTTTTTGGCTCTGGTACAAAAGCTGTGTGATGAGATAGGCGCATAGAAACAGGAAACATAGAAAATGGGCAAGACCTCTGTTACTGTGTGAATAACCACAAACACACGGAACGGAGAGAGATGCCCATGTCCCAGTATACCAACACCTTCCTTGCATTGCCAGAGTTCGAGAGCACGGGAAAGCCAACAATCAGAGAATACAAGGGAATCGAGGTGACCACCCTACACGGGAGGGCCACTGGCAATCGACCCGAGGCCTGTCCAAAGTGCGGTTCGCCAGCATTGCATGTGCACCAGAACCACAGGGTGCGGTTGAAGCATCTGGCGATCGGTGATGCGCTGATGGTGGTGGAAGTGGCCTATGTGCGGTGGCTCTGCCCCGATTGCGCCACACTGGTCGGCCAACGCATTCCGTTCAGACAAGAGGGGCGTCTGGTCACCAGGACCTATCATCGGCAGATGACGGGGTTGTTGGAACGGGGCACCGTGCCGCTGTCGCACGTGGCATCGGTCATGCACAGCAACAAGAACCTGGTGCGGGCTGTGGACAAGCGGCGGTTGGTGCACAAGGCGGGAGATATGAAGCCGACCCATTACAGCCGGTTCATCGGGGTCGACGAGTTCTCCCTGCACCGGCGGCACCGGTATGCGACAGTGGTCATTGACTTGGAAACCGGAGAATCGTTGTTCGTGGAAGAAGGCAACAGCGAATGGCAGATGCATCATTTCTTCACCTTCGTCGGCAGGGACTTCATGGACCACGTGCAGGCGGTTGCGATGGATATGAATGCCCAGTATGCGGCGGCTGTCCGTGCACGCTTCCCGCACGTGGGCATCGTCTACGATCCCTTCCACATCATCAAGAACTACAACGATCGGGTGGTCAGCGAGTTGCGGCGTGCCGAACAGAGGCGACTGATGGAAGCTATGGATCAGGCACGCAAGAAAGGGGACCGGGAACTCGTGGAGCACCTTGTTGCCGAATACCGGATGTTCAAGGGCAGCCGCTTCGTGCTGTTGAGCAACCGCCGGACACTGGTGGCGAAGGATGAGGCCGCACGGGAGCACAACAGGATGTTATATGAACAGTTCGAACGCAAGGGATTGGCGTTGCCCCCGGGAGAACGCAAATGGTCGACAAACCATCTCGCGCGCCTTGAGCAAGTATTGCAGACAAATGAAAGATTGCAGACGGTGTATGTCTTGGCCGAGATGCTCAAGCTTTCCTTTGCTTGCACCCAACCGCAAGAGTTCAGGCAAAGCATAGCCTTGTGGCTCAGAACCGCCCACCATGCACGAATCCCCGAGTTGGATGGATTCTGCAGGATGATCCGCAACCATTTCCAAGGAGTGGTCAACCATGCCCGCTATCCAATCTCGAATGGCCCGTTGGAAGGAACCAACAACTTGATCAAGACGATCAGGAGACAGGCCTTCGGTTATCGTGACCAACACTACTTCTTCCTGAAGATCTGGGAAGCTACCAGAAAACACCCAAAGAACAGATCGTTCATTTCACACAGTTTTCGGGCATGAGCCTTTTTTTTACGCCTGATGGTGTTTGAGCTGCTCCAGAAGTGAACGCTTGAAGACAAATTCATCCAGGGCGATCGCTGCCGTACCCAATATCCCAGCCCGATCACCCAACTGCGTTCGTTCGATAGTCGTCGTGGAACTGACAAGCGCTGGAGCCTTGCGCTGGAACGCCTCTTTCAGTGCGGTGAAATAGCGTTCTGGAAGTGCCGAGATCCCTCCACCGATTATCACCTTCTGTGGCCTGAGGATCGCAGAGGCGAAAATGAGAGCTTGTGCCATGGCCTCTGCGGCTTGCAGCAAATCGCCTGCAACAGCACTGTCGGACTCTGCCATCGTGCACAGCTGCTTGACCGAAGCGACCCCGTCGTAGCCCTCGACCAGAGCCCACCCGGCAGCCAAAGTCTCCAGGCACCCGAACGCGCCGCAGTGGCATCGGCCAGATTTGCCGATCGGCATATGGCCGAATTGGCAATCCTGCAACAGGAGTGTTCCCTTTGAAAGGAGCGCCGCCCCGATATGTTCCCCCCAGTTCACATAGAAACAAGTGGTGTCGGCTTCCAGGTCGGCGAACCAGCGTTCACCGAGGACCATCGACTTGACATTGTTCTCGACAATGACCGGAAACGGCACATGCTTGGAAAGCGCGTACGCCAAAGGAACGGACTCCCACCCCCACTGGGGAACCTGCAGAATTGTCCCGGTCGCAGGCTCCACCGTCCCATTGATCGAAACCGCCATACCACTGACAACCGTCGGATCCTTCATCCGGGAGAGGAACTTGTTCGTTCCCTGGATTATAAGAGCTGCAAGATGCTCGGGAGTGGGGTCCTTTTCGGTGGGGAAGCGTTCGAACCGAAGCATTTCTCCAGCGAGGTTCACCAAGGCGATCGCCGTGTTGCGGGTACCGACATCGATCGCCATGACCATGTTGTGGTCCTTCTGCAACTCGAGCGCAACCGGACGACGTCCGGCTGAAGTCGTACGGGTACCGGTTTCCGACACCATGCCTTCGGCGATAAGCAGGTCGACTATCTCACTGGTACTCACCTTGTTCAAACCCAGCAACCGTGAGACGTCGGCACGGGAAAGATCCTCGGCTGTGGCTATGAGATTGAGTGTCCTGAGCCGATTGAGTTGACGGGCGGAAGAAGGTTGGGTGAAGTGCATGTCCTAGCATAGCCCAGATTGGCCCAAATGTTAATCAAAACGTTGCCGCTAGCCATTTTTTTGACTATGTTATCTCTGGTACATACACACGTTTCGGAGGAATTCATGGAACAGAAGAAATTCAAGACGGAGGTGTCCGAACTATTGCACCTCATCATCCACTCGCTCTACTCGCACAAGGAAATCTTCTTGCGTGAGCTGATCAGCAATGCATCCGATGCATTGGACAAACTCAAGTATCTGACGCTGGTCGATCCGGCCTTCAAGGACTTGCAGTTTACCCCTCGGATCGACATTGCATTCTCTGACGATGACAAGAAGAAGACCCTGGTGATCAGCGACAACGGCGTAGGCATGGCCCACGACGATCTCGCAGACGACCTGGGGACAATCGCCCGTTCGGGAACCAAGAACTTTCTCAAGAACCTCACCGAGGACCAGAAGAAGGATTCGAATCTCATCGGGCAGTTCGGCGTAGGATTCTACAGCAGCTTCATGGTAGCCGAACGAGTGGACGTAGTCAGCCGCAAGGCAGGAAGCGAAGTCGCCTGGAAATGGTCGTCGACGGGCAAGGGAACCTTTACCCTGGAAGAAGCCCAGCGCGATAGCCAGGGAACCACCATCACCTTGCATCTCAATGGGGAAGGCGATGAATATGCGAACCGATGGGCCTTGGATCGCCTGATAAAACGGTACTCGGACCATATCGCATTCCCGATCTTCCTCGAATACGACCAGGACGAGTACGACGACAAGGGCAAGAAGAAGGGAACCGAGCACAAGGTCGAGCAGGTCAATAGTGCGGCCGCCTTGTGGAGACGCAGCAAGAGCGAACTGACTGCCGACGATTACAACGAGTTCTACAAGAACACCTCGCACGATTCCGAGGATCCCTTGTACTATGTCCATACACAGGCCGAAGGTGCCAACAACTACACCACATTGTTCTTCATACCTTCCAAGGCACCCTACGACCTCTACCACGCCGACTACAAGCCTGGGGTGAAGCTCTACGTCAAGCGCGTCTATATCACCGATGACGAGAAGGAACTGCTGCCCTCCTACCTGCGTTTCGTGCGGGGCGTGATCGACAGCGAGGACCTGCCGTTGAACGTCAGCCGTGAGATCCTGCAGCAGAACCGGATCATGAGCAATATCAGGACTGCTTCGGTCAAGAAGATCTTGGGGGAACTCAAGAAGCTGGCCGAACAGAATCCGGAACTCTATGCAAAGATCGCCGAGCAATTCAACAGACCGCTCAAGGAGGGGTTGTACAGCGACTATGCCAACCGCGAGACGCTGCTCGACCTGGTCAGGTTCAAGAGTTCCGAAGTCGAAGGCTACACCAGCCTCGCGGCATACAAGGAACGGATGAAGGAAGACCAGAAGAACATCTACTACCTTGCGGGAGGAAACGAAGAGACTATCCGCCGTTCGCCGTTGCTCGAAGGGTATCGGAAGAAGGGTATCGAGGTTCTGTTGATGACCGATGATATCGACGATATCGTTGTTCCCTCGATCGGAACCTATCAGGAGAAGGCGCTCAAGGCAATCAACAAGTCTGGAGCAGTCGATGAGCTGGACAAGGACGAGAGCAAGAAGAAGAGCAAGGAAGGCAAAGATGTCGTCAAGAAGATCAAGAAAGCCCTGGGCGAGCGCGTAAAGGATGTCGTAGTATCGACCCGCCTGGTCGATGCCCCGGCCGTAGTGGTTGTGGATGACGACGACATGTCGGTGCAGATGCAGCAGATACTCAAGTCCATGGGGCAGAGCGACATGCCCGAGAGCACACCGATTCTGGAGATCAACCTCGACAGTCCGGTGGTGAAGAAGATTTCCGACACCGATGACGAAACCTATATCACCGACCTGTCCCAAGTGTTGTTGGACCAGGCATTGCTCAATGAAGGGGTCATGTTGAAGAATCCCGCCGATTTCGTCAAACGGCTTACGGCACTGCTCTCCAGATAACTGGAATCTTGCATGTGGGGGACTTCGGATACCTGTATACAAGTATATGAGGTACACCTCACAAACAAAGCCCAATAGAAACCACGCCAGGGGAGACTCGAGCGTGGTTTCTTACGTTTCCCGCGGTTGCTCCCAGACTTGTCGATGCCCTACAGCAATCGATCGGCCTGTACCGGGACTGGTGGTAGCGTCGGAAGCGCTTTGGCTATCGGTGCTGGAATAACAGGGTCCGGTTGCATCGGCATGCGATAGGACTTATGATAAGGCAAGTGGAAGAATTGCAAATCTTTGGAGGGGAAAATGGATACACAAATGGAAATACGCTCGGTATGGGAATCGATTCGGCTCTGGTTCTCCGAGGAATCCCTGAACCTGCTCTTCAGTATTGTGGGAATCCTGTTGATCCTGATTGTGGGTAAGATTCTGATTGTTGTCCTCCGGAAGTTGATGGGGCGGATGTTCTCGAGGAGCAAGAAGATCAACGAACTCATGGCAAAATTTCTATTGAAGGTGGTGTCTGTCATAAGTTGGACATTTGTGTTCCTGATTGTATTGACCCAGATGGGCATCAATCTCGCCCCGATTCTTGCAGGTATCGGTGTCACCGGCTTCATTCTCGGGTTCGCCTTCCAGGAAACCATCGGCAACCTGCTTGCCGGTGTCATGATCGTGCTCAACGCTCCTTTCAGGATCGGCGATTATGTCGAGGTCGGATCGATGAACGGAACCGTACGGGACATGGATATGATGAGTGTCACCTTGGCCACACCCGACAACAAGCGGGTGATCATGGCCAACAAACTGATATGGGGCCAAGCGATTGTCAACTATTCCTATACGGATACCCGTCGTGTAGAAATGGGAGTTTCGATTGCCTATGACAGCGATGTGGGGAAAGCCAAGGAAATCCTATGGGATATCATCAACAGTTATCCCGAAGTGCTTCCAGAACCCAAACCTGTCATTGCCGTCAACAAACTGAACGATTCGTCTGTCGACCTTGTAGTCCGTCCTTGGACCCAGCCTGCCGACTACTGGACAGTCTATTTCCGGTTCCAGCAGGAAGTATTGGAGAAGTTCCGCGCCGCCAAGGTCGAGATACCCTTTCCTCAGCTAGACGTGCATATGCCAGAAACCGCGCCGGTTCCAGGATCGGATACGACAGTGCATGTCAAAGAGGCTCTGAAGAGCTGACTGGTCTTGGAGGAAGCCGGTCCAATCCGACGAGGAATATCTCGAAGGAGTCGGATCGGCTTGCTTTTGGTTTGAATGGTTTTGCCTTGACGAACAGTTGGCGCATCCGCTTGAGGATTTCGATCTCGCCTCCGCCTTGGAATATCTTGATGACCAGGTTCCCATGCACCTTCAGGTGCTCCTCAGCCAACGCCAACACACTCTCCGCCAACCACTCGCTGCGGGACGTGTCGACCGAACGGTTACCGGTCGTCATGGGGGCGGCGTCGCTGATTATGGCATCGTACGGTCCGTGGGACACCAATTTTTCCCTGATCTCGGCGCTGAAAGCATCACCTATATAGCTGATAACCGTAGGCGGGACCGGATGCAATCCCAAGGGATTGAGGTCTACTGCCACGATGGTTCCGTTGCCTTTGATCAGCTCCCTATGCGTATAGAGCGTCCAACTACCTGGAGCGGCCCCGACATCGAGAACGGTGTTGCCAGGGCGGACCAATGCGTGGTTCTTCTGGATCTCTTCCAATTTATACACGGAACGGGCGGGATATCCCTCTTTGCGTGCCCGGAGCGTATATGAATCGGCTGTATCACGTCTGCTTTTCGCCATGGGTGGAATTCTATCATGAATTGGTGGCTGTGGTAACCGGGGAGGGGAAAAAAGGGAGGAGGCCAGCGGGAGGGTTGTTGGGGTGGGGAGAGAATTCCGCTGGCCTCCAAGGAAAATCACACTAAAGGAGGTATGAAAAAACTGTTGCTCTGTACAAATCTATATGCATTGTCCGTGCCAACTTTGTGAAAAGTACCTGAAATTCGTGAAATTACCCTATTCTATAGGTATTTCGCTACAAAAGCATGACATTTGGTTGGATTTTGGGGTGAGGGAGCATGCGAGATGGTGTGAAAAAATGTTACAGCGGAATCTCCACGCGCAACATATGCACAATTGACGAATCGTTCGCCGATAGCTATGTTTCTGCTATGGCCAATGCATTGTTGAACAAAAAGTTTCGCTATTCCTATACCAATGTCGCACTGAAATTGATCATTGCGAACGTCGTGGTATTCCTTGTCACCATGGTTTTGCCGCAGGCATACGGATACCTTGCCATGGTGCCGAGCTACATCGTCTACCGCCACTGGTATTGGCAAGTCTTCACCTATATGTTTGTCCATGCCGATTTCACCCATATCCTCTTCAATATGCTGGGATTGTTCATGTTCGGCACACAAGTTGAACGTCGCATCGGCAGCAAGGAATTCCTGCTGTTCTACCTGCTTACCGGCACACTTTCGGGTATATTCTCCCTCATCTCGTACGTAAGCGCGGGAACCAATGTGATTCTGGTCGGTGCATCCGGTGCAATCTACGCTGTACTGTTCGCCTTTGCTGTCCTGTATCCATACGCACGCGTCTTCGTGTTCGGCATACTCCCCTTGCGGGCGCCCGTTCTGGTAATCGTCTACACGTTGCTGGAGATGTTCAACCAAGTCTTCGGAAGTACCCGGGGCGTTGCACACCTGACCCATCTGGCAGGGTTCGGATTCGCATACCTGTACTTCCTGCTCAGATTGAGAATCAACCCCATTGAAGAGTGGCGCAGGAACCGTTAATCGGTCAAATTCAATTCTGATCGCAACTCGGCGTAGCCCTTCTTAATCACATCGAAGATAATCCGTATCTTCTCGTTGTGGTGGATAAATGCCGATTTCATGGCGTTGAGCGTAAGTTTCTCCAGATCACGGATTGTCAGACCGTAGTACTCCACCGCAATCTCCATCTCCTTCGATAGTGTCGTGTCGCTCATGAGCCTGTTGTCGACACTCAGGAATACCCGGAAATTATTACGGAAGAACGTATGGAAGGGGTGGCTGGAGAAATCGGGGGCCGCACCGGTTCCCACGTTGCTGCTCAGGCACATCTCGATCGGAATCCTCCGGTCCTGGATGAAATGGGCAAGCGAACCCATTTTCTCGATTTTTGTTCCTGAAATAGCCATATCATCGATCAACCGGGTACCGTGTCCGATCCTATGCGCACCGCAGACCTGGATTGCCTGCCAGATCGATTCGAGGCCGAAGCCTTCCCCCGCATGGATGGTGATATTGAAGTTCTGGTTGCGGATATATTGGAAAGCCTCCAGATGCTTCTTGGGGGGATATCCGCTTTCGTCGCCAGCCAAGTCGAATCCCACCACTCCACGGGAACGGTAGGCAACCGCAAGTTTTGCCACCTCGAGCGACAGAGCCGGATTCTGGTTGCGCATGGAACAGAGGATGACCCCATAGGACATGCCGGTCCTTCGTTTTCCCTCATCCATACCCTCGAGCACCGCGACCACCACTTCGTCCATGCTCATGCCTTTTCCCGTATGGAGAATGGGAGCGAAACGGATCTCGGCATACACGACATGGTCCGCGGCAAGGTCTTCCATCGCTTCGATTGCTACCCGGCGCAAGGCTTCGGGTGTCTGAAGGACCGCAACGGTGACCGCAAAGGTTTCGAGGTAGAGCGGCAGGCTTTTCTGCACGCATCCGCGGGCAAACCATGTCGCCAATTCGACGGGATCATGGCTTGGAATCGCAACACCATAGGTGTCGGCAAGTTCGATAATGGTTTGTGGCCGCAACCCCCCATCCAAGTGGTCGTGCAGTTCCACCTTGGGAACACGCTTGATAAGTTCTTTGGTCATCATACCATCATAGTACTATGGGAACGGCTGTAGGGGCAACAAATTTGGGATGCGGGGAGACTTACCCCTTTACTATTGGACTGTTATTGGTGATATTTAAGACGGGTTCAGGATGAACCGAGGAGGCTACTGCATGGATCAAGAGAAACTCCAGGAGAAACTGCTGACCGCAGCAGACAGTGCGAAGGATGCGAGCGAATTGATCAAATTGCTTCGTCAGGGTGCGGATGTCCATTGCACCGACTCCTTCGGGCTTACCCCGCTCATGCGGGCGGCGTTGTTCAATTCAAGTGCGAAGGTTGTCAGGGCGTTGGTCGAGGCCGGAGCGGACGTCTTCGAGCGCGAACCGCAATACAAGTCGACGGCATTGCAATTGGCTGCGAACCACAATCCGAATCCCCAGATCATCGACGCGTTGGTCGAAGCCGGCTCCGATGTCCACGACGTCAATTACCTCGGCGAGACCGCATTGGTCATGGCTGTCAACAGCGGCAACGATACCAAGGTCATATCGGCGCTCATCCGTGCGGGTAGCGATGTCAACGCACGTGATTACCAGGACCGGTCGGCATTGGACTATGCCCGCATGTCACGCCGTGCTTACGTGGTGAAGATCCTCAAGCAAGCCGGCGCACACTAAGCCCTCCCATTGGTTCCACCGGCTACAGCTGCCGGTGAACCATGTTCGAGCGTATATCGGCCATCAACGAAGCAACCAGGTCCTTGGTATCCGCCACCAGCGAGGCAAGCGGGAAGGATCGGGCGTCTTCCGAGCTGCCACGCAACTTCACCTCGACATTCCCTTCCTTCAACGAACGGTTACCCAAGGTGATGCGTACCGGAACCCCGATGAGGTCGGCGTCCGCGAACTTTACCCCGGCAGATTCCTTGCGGTCGTCGTATAGGACTTCTATCCCGGCAGCGGTCAAATCGGCGTAGATATTCTCGGCAATCTCGACATCCTTGACCAGCGATACCAGGTGGACCTGGTAGGGAGCGGCCGTAATGGGGAGCTTGAGTCCGGATTCGTCGTTGTATTGTTCGGCGAGACAAGCCAGCAACCTTCCCACACCAATACCGTACGAACCCATGATCACCGGCTTGCGGGTCCCGTCCTCATCCTGGTACATGCACCCCATGGACTCGGAGTAACGGGTGCCCAACTGGAAGATGTTCCCCACTTCAATTCCTTTGCTTTGTTGAAGTGGCGTCGAGCAGACACTGCACGCATACCCTGCTGCCGCCGAAGCGATATCGGCAACCGTACCGGTATAATCGCGGCCGAAATTGGTGTTCAACAGGTGGTAATCGATCTTGTTCGCACCAGCGACCAGATTGTTGGATTTCGCGACCGAATCGTCGACGATCACAATCACATCCTGTGCACATCCTATAGGACTGCCGAATCCTGGCTCCATGCCCGCGGCCTTGATCTCATCGGTATGGGCTGGTCGCAACGCATTGGCTTTGGCCGCGTTCTGCAGCTTGTTCTCCTCGACTTCCATGTCCCCTCTGATTACTCCGACGATCAACTTCTGCAGCTCCTCCCCGGTCGTGCTGTCGACGAAGGTGCCCATCATGAACAAGGCTTTCGCCGTGTCCCGTTGGTCAATGGAGAGGAAGTTGGCCAAATCCTCGATCGAGGCGCAATTGGGGGTGAGCTTCTCCTCGAGCGGGAGCATCTCACTGGTATGGTGTTCCTTCTTGAATACGGCGACTTGTCGGTTCGCTGTATAACCACAGCTTGGACACGTTATGATCGTATCCTCGCCGATAGGCGATAGGTACATGTATTCATGCGCGACCTTGCCGCCCATCATACCCGAATCGGATCCGACCGCGATAGTCGGTAGGGCGCAACGGTCGAATATCCTGAAATAGGCACTGTAGTGGGCCTGGTACTGCTTTTCCAATCCTGCCTGGTCACGGTCGAAACTGTAGGAATCCTTCATGGTGAATTCACGTACGCGGATCAGTCCCGCGCGGGGCCGCGGATCGTCGCGCCATTTCGTCTGCAGCTGGTAGACCAACTGGGGCAAGCGCTTGTAGGAGTCTATCTCGAAGCGGGCTATATCGGTGACGCATTCCTCGTGGGTCATGGCAAGGACCATATCCCGACCGACACGGTCCTGGAAGCGGCTCATCTCCCTGTCGATGCTGAAGTATCTGCCCGTCTCCTTCCAGATATCGGCTGGATTCACCACCGGCATCAACAGTTCCTGCCCTCCGATCCCATCCATTTCCTCGCGGATAATCGTCTCGATCTTCCTGACCGATCGCAATCCCAAGGGAAGCAAGGAGAAGATTCCGGCTCCCAGTTGTTGGATGAACCCGGCCCGTACCAAATACCCATATCCCATACTCTCCGCACCTGCGGGAACTTCGCGAAGGGTCCGGGAAAAGACGTGTGACATTCTCATGCAGAAACTCCTAATCGACGGTGGTCCGTCATGGCGCATTGTACCAGAATGCACTGGCCTGCTCAACGGTATGCTCTTCTCTTTCACAGCGAAAACCGCTACAGTGCATGAGGAGGAACTCATGGACATCGAACGGTTTGCGAGTGAACGAAAACAGGTGGCGGCCCTTATGAGCCGGCTCTACACCTGTCGCCTAACCACCACCAGTGGTGGAAATATCAGTCTTCGCCTTACCGGGGACCTCTTCTGCATAACCCCGTCAAAACTAGACAAGGCCAACTTGACCGGCGAACTGATTGCCATAGTGGATATGGATGGCAATAACCTGACTCCCCACCTGTCCTTGAGCATCGAGAGCGAGATGCATCGGCAGGCGTTGCTCACCCGGCCCGATATCTCGGCTGTCGTGCACGCCCATCCCTGCTACGCTTCGGCCTTCACGGCCATGAAACGGCCGATCAATACCAGGCTTCTGGCTGAATCCTGGTTCCTCATTGAAGAACCGGCCTTCGCCCCCTATGCCAGGATGGGCACTCCGGCGCTCGCCGATGCGGTTGCGACTTGTCTCGCATCATCCAATGTGGTGCTCATGGAAAACCACGGTGTCCTGACTGTCGGCAATTCACTCATAGAAGCCTTCGACCTGATCGAGGTGTTGGAGAACAGTGCCAAGATGACGTTCATAACCGAGTCCTTGGCAGCGACACGCAACGGATGGGACACGAGTGCGCTCGATGCCGAGCGTTGCGACGAGTTGATGCGTATGAAGCGCGGATAATGCCATGAAATTGGAGCTTGAGACGATTCCGGTATGGGATAGCGTGAAAAGCGACAAGGAATGCTTCTTGTGTGAGCTCATGAAGGAAGCCGAGACCCATGCCGTCTCCTACTTCCTCGGCAGTTCGGTCATGCACCCCGAGACCCGCCTTGCGGTGAACGACACCGGATTCTGTCCCAACCACTGGGCACTTCTCGCCGCAGCAGGCAAACCGCAAGCGCTTGCCCTGATCTCCCATACCTACCTCGGGCAGACGCTTGGACAACTGGACCCCATGATCGAACGGATAGCAAAAGGGAAAGCGGGGCGGAAGACCACTTTGGCTGTCAAGGATATGGTCGCGGCCATGCAGAAGCGGGAGTCGGGTTGTCTGGTCTGCGAAAAGATGAAAGGCAGGCTGGACCGGTACGCCACCACCATCGTCTATCTCTGGGGAAATGATATCGAATTCCGCCAAGCGCTCTCGGAAAGCAGGGGTGTCTGCCTGCACCATCTGGAAGCTCTGTTGAACGTTGCCCCATTGGTGTTGGATGCGAAACAGACCCAGGTCTTCTCGGCAGAATTGACCACCTTGGTACACCACAACCTGAAACGGCTGGAACACGACCTCTGGTGGATGACACAAAAGTACAAGGCGGAGCATGTCGATTCCCCATGGAACGGATGTGAGGATGCCCACAAAAGGCTGGTGAACAAGCTTATAGGAGAGGGGCGGATCGTTTCCGACTCTTAATCCCCAGTTTGAGCTGGTGCGCATCGGTCGAAACATCGCTAATCTGCCGGCGTTTGAGCAACTGGCAGTGTTTCTCCGACCGGAGGAAGTGGTAATAGTCAATGGTGGTCTCATCGGCCCGATAGATGAGCATGTACTCTTTCATGGGTAAAAAGGCAATGGCCAAGGTGAGTTCGCACCCTGCCTTCGTCTTCAAGTCATGCAAACCCATCAACTCATGCTCGGTGAGGTAGCCGTCTCGGCACACGATTGCCATAAGTCGTTTCGGATCCCGTTCCCGCCGGTCATGGACCAGTATATCGGGAACCAATCCTTGGGATTCGTCCATGATCGGAGCGCATAGGTCGACCAGGAAATTGTCCCGTTGGGAAGGGGGGAGTGCTCCGAAGAGACCCTGCTCCAAGTGCTGGGCAAGCCTATGGCTTATGGCCATGCGATTCTTGCGCCAATGGAACAACGCCGCATCCTGATCCACCAGATGGGACAACGCCAATATGTAGGTCTCGAAGAGGCGGATCATTCCATAGCGTTCGTGTTCTTGGCCCATCATGCTTCCCATTGTATCATACCGAGGCGTTGTTGCAACAATTAGCGGTCACTCGAATACGATCTCCCAATCCATGGTGGCGACTTTGCCGATTGTCTGGAAAACAGAGCAATAGCGGGTGGAAATCTCGAAGGCTTTTGAGAACTTCTCTTGGTCGGGAGCCCCTTTCGCCAATACTTTGATGCTGCAGGTCTCCAAGGTGGCGATCTTGTCGTCGCGCTTGATTCCGGTGATGTTCATGTCCATACCTGCGTATACAAGCTGCATCTTCTCTGCAATCGATTCGAATGTACTGAACAGACAGTAGGAAAGTCCGCCCAGAAGCAATTCGTACGGTGCGAAGGTATCGGCTTCGTGGCCCAATGCCACCATGGCTCCGGAGTCGGTTACCAAACGGCCTTCATGTTGTGTGAATTGTGAGACAATGTGCGTCTTGGCGCCCATGTTGTCCTCCTTTCCGTGTTTCTGATAGTGCTAAGGTACACAATTACTGCAACGGCGTAAAGGTTCTACGGGTATGGGTGGCCGCGACCATGGAAGTCCCCGCCAAGGCTCCGGTCGACCATGCCGCCTGGAGATTGTATCCACCCGTATCGCCATCGATATCGAGCACCTCGCCGGCAAAGAACAACCCCTCCACCAGACGGGATTGCATGGTCTTCGGGTCGACTTGGGAGAGGTCCACACCCCCTGCAGTCACGATAGCTTGGCCGAAGGCCCCGTCCAATGAAATCTCGAACGAATGGGCAACCAGCAGGGAAGCCAAGGGAGCGATTGTCCTGCGTCCGACCTCGGCAGCTTTCCGTGTGCCATCGACAGCAGCCTCCTGCATGAGATAGGTAAGCAATTTGCTGGGCAATCCAAGCTTGTGTACCACTGTTGACAGCTGGGCAGAGCCTTGTTTCGCACATGCTTCCAGAATCAAGTTTTCCATCTCTTGTCGGGTCGGAATCTTTTTCACTACGGTTTGGGGAAGCCAGCAGACACCGATGCGGTCTCCTGTCGCGAAATCGCGGCTGTTGTTCAATACGACCGGTCCCGAAAGTCCGTTGTGGGTAATCAGCAACGGACCTGACGCGTGCACGTGTTTTCCCTGCTTGTCGGTATACATGATGGTCACCGGATCTACGGAGATTCCACTGCATGCGCCGATCGAGCTGGTGGGTGTGGCCACCGCACTGAGGGCGGGATGCACTGGTACGATCATATGTCCCAATTGTTGGGCAAGCCGGTATCCATCACCAGTGGAACCTGTCTTGGGAAATGATTTCCCTCCTGTACAGATGGCAACCGCATCGGCACGAATAGGATCTTCGTGTTCGGATACGAGGAGGAAAGCCGGGTTCTCCCGTGAGATTCCGGTTATCCGTTGCCCATTGGAAAAAACAACGCCCATACGGGTGCAGGCCTGAACCAATATATGCACCACCTCCGATGCCTTGAATGAGGCGGGAAAGACCTTGTCGTCGTCACGGATTACCAACGGCAATCCCAAATCCTCGAAGAATTCCATGGTGCGTTTCGGTGGGAAGGAGTGGATGGCATGGGAAAGGAACCGTCCGTTCTTTCCATAGTGGGCCACCATGTGTTCGACCGAATCATTACAGGTCAGGTTGCACTGTCCACCACCGGTGACGAGGATCTTCCTTCCACAGGACCTATTGCGCTCATATACGGTGACGGTCCCGGTCAATCCGGCTTCCCGCAAGGCAAGGGCGGTAAACAAAGCGGCGAAGAGCCCGGAAGGCCCTCCGCCGATAATTGCATACGACATTCCGTTCACGCGTTCTTTTCCGGTTGCTTGATGATCAGGTGCAGGTCGTCCAGCTGGCTTTGGTCAACATAGGAAGGGGAATCGTCCATGGGGGAAATCGCGGCGGTATTCTTGGGGAATGCGATAACCTCCTTGATCGAGGTCTGTCCAGCCATGATCATGACCATGCGGTCGACACCCGGAGCTATACCTCCATGCGGTGGCGGTCCATAGCGGAATGCATTGAGCAGGAATCCGAACCGTTCCTCGGCCTCGGCATCGGGAATATTGCAGATGCGGAAGATCCGTTTCTGCAATTCGACATCGTGGATCCTGATCGAGCCCGAGGCTACTTCGTAGCCGTTCAGGACCAGATCGTACAAGTCTCCCTTGACACTGCCCGGATCGTCCTCAAGGGTGTCGAGGTACTGGGCTTGGGGCATGCTGAACATATGGTGCGCGGCTTCCCAGTGGCCACGGTCCTCGTTGAACTCGAACAGGGGAAAGTCTATGATCCAACAGAAGGCGAATGCCTTGGAATCGACCAAGCCCAAGTCCTTCGCCAGCTTGATACGTACGGCTCCGAGTGAATTGCAGGTCTTCTTCCACTGGTCGGCCACGAAGAGGATCATGTCGCCCTCCGATGCACCCATCCGTTCGACCAGGGAGGCTTCGAGTCCACCGAAGAACTTCGACACGCCACCTTCCAACGCACTGTCGGCTCCGACCTTGATCCACGCCAACCCTTTGGCGCCATAGATTTTCGCGGCATCTTCCAATTCGGATATGTATTTGCGTGAGAAGGCCACGGATGTCGAGGCGGGGGCCTTTACGGCCTTGACACATCCACCGGCTTCCAGGACAGACTTGAATGTGGCGAAGGAACTCTCCCGTGCAAGATCGTCGACATCCACCAACGGCAGGTCGTACCGCAAGTCGGGTTTGTCGACACCATAGGTGTTCATGGCGTCATGCCAACTCAGGCGGGTGAAGTGTTCGGGAAGCTGCATGTCCATGGTCTTCTTGAACACATGGCCGAAAAGTTGTTCCATGACAAGCAGGACATCGTCGCGTTTTACAAAACTCATCTCCATATCGAGCTGGGTGAACTCGAGCTGGCGGTCGCCGCGGGCGTCCTCGTCACGATAACAGCGGGCTATTTGGAAATACTTGTCGAATCCGCTGACCATGAGGATCTGCTTGAGCAGTTGCGGACTTTGGGGCAGGGCATAGAATTTTCCCGGATAGATGCGGGAGGGGACAAGGAAGTCGCGAGCCCCTTCTGGGGTGGATCGGATCAACGTCGGTGTTTCGATCTCATAGAAATCCCGTTCGGATAGGAATTCCCTGATCGCGCGGACGAAATCGTGACGCAACTTGATTCTTTTCTGCATGTTGGCGCTACGGAGGTCCAGGTACCGATACCGGAGACGGGTCTCCTCCTTGGCATCGGAATCCTCGTCGATCAAGAACGGGACAGGCTCGCAGGTACTCAGGATCTGCATACCGACAACCTCGACCTCGATCTCACCGGTAGGCATGTCGGGATTGACCATGGAATCGGGCCGTGCATGCACAATTCCCTCGACAGCTACGCAATATTCCATGTGCAGCTGGTCGGCTACGTCCACCACGTCCTTGGGCGCGTTCTCACCGACCACCACCTGGGTTATCCCATAGCGGTCGCGAAGATTGATGAAATGGATTCCCCCGTGGTTCCTGTCCCGGTGGACCCATCCGTTGAGGACAACGGCTTTTCCGTCGTCCGATTTTCGTAACTGTCCGCATGTCACGGTTCTCTGCTTGTATTCCATGCGCGCAATATAGCATTTCGTGGCACCAGTTTCAATTGGATAGGTTGGTGTTCCGTGCGCTCCGACGGGTACAATCGGTTACCGGTCGTCCTGCCTGTCGAGGATCCGATTCTCGTTCGCAACCGCTAGCATCAGCTTGATCCTATTCTCCTGGTTGACGCGCGTGGCTCCCGGATCGTAGTCGATCGGAACGATATTCACATCGTCGTCGAGCTCCTTGAGTCGCCGAATCATCCCTTTGCCGACGATATGGTTGGGTAGGCAACCGAACGGTTGTACGCAAATGATATTCCGGTACCCCATTTCCGCCAGATCGCGCATCTCAGCCGTCAGAAGCCACCCTTCGCCCATCTTGCATCCGAGGCTGATCACCTCCTTGGCCGATTCTATGGTCCGGTGGAACGCAACCGGTGGGATGAACCGTCCCGAACGCGCCACTTCATCGATCATGATGGTCTCCAATGTGACCATATACCGTTTGAGGTATCCCATGATCGCATAACGGATCCGGTTTCCTCCATACAGGTCGATATCCTCCAGCTGGTTCTGCAAGCCGTACAGCAAGAATCCCAGGAGGCCGGGGACCATGACTTCGCATGATTGCGAGGCGAGGAAATCCTCGAGGTGGTTGTTTCCCAACGGGGCATACTTCATATAGATTTCGCCGACAATGCCCACCTTCACCACAGGTCTGTTGTAATCGGTCTCGATAGTCGAGAATTCGGCGACCATCCGGCGCAGGTCCTTGGCCATTTCCCGTTGCGTATATCCGGATCCCCGGCGATATTGTTCGGAAAGCCGTTGGACCCAACTGTCGACCAGTTCCTGTGTCTTCCCGTGGTGGACTTCATAAGGGCTGACCTGGTTTTTCAACAACATGAGGGTATCGCCGCACACGAGGGCCGCTATTCCCTTGCGCAGCATCTTGTAGGTGATGCGGAATCCGCTGTTGCGGTTCATCCCCTTCAAGTTGAGCGAGACGATGGGGATGTTGGTGTAGCCCGCCTTGTCCAGTGCCTTGCGAAGCAGGTGGATATAGTTGCTGGCCCGGCATCCGCCACCGGTCTGTGTTATAGCCAGCGCGGTATGCTCAAGGTCGTAGATGCCGCTGTCGAGTGCATCGAGCATCTGCCCGATTACCAGGAGTGCTGGATAGCAGGTGTCGTTGTGGACATATTTGAGTCCTTTCCTGACCACCTGGGGTCCCTCGTTGTCGAGCAGCTTGACTGTGTAGCCTTCATCCTTGAGGACCTCGACGAGAATCCTGAACTGGATCTTCGCCATGGAAGGTGCCAATATGGTATGGGTTTTCCGCATTTCACGGGTGAACACCGGTTCAATGATGTGCATGTGGCTTCTCCTGCTGTTCAATCGCCGACAGGAGGCTTCTGAAACGTATCCGAACGGCACCAAGGTTGGTGATCTCATCGATCTTTATCTGGGTGTACATCTTGCCGGCCGCTTCGAGGATATCCCTCGTCTCGTCGCTGGTGATCGCATCCACACCACACCCGAAGGAGACGAGCTGCACAAGCTGCATGTCGTCCTGGTCTGCGATCGCCTTGGCCGCGGCATAGAGACGGCTGTGGTAGGTCCATTGGTTCAGCACATGTACGGGAAACTTCTCGACCATATGCGAGATCGCATCCTCGCTCAACACTGCGACATTGAAGGCACCGAGCAACTTGTCGATACCATGCCCGACTTCCGGATCCACATGGTAAGGCCTGCCCGCAAGAATAATTATCTGCTTTCCCTCGATTCGTGCGGTATCGACTATCCTCTTTCCGGCATCGCGCATCCGTTGCAGGTAGTCAGCATGGGCGGTGTAGGCGGCATCGGTCGCCTTCAATACGAGTTCGGCATCCAGTTTCCCCAAATAGGGTTCCAGGTTCCTGGCCATCTTCTTGGGGAAGTCCTTTCGCCTGTGCAATCCGACATGGCAATCGATGAAATCCACCGAGGCCACCTGTTCCATGTTGGCTCCGATCACTTCCGGATAATAGGCCACGATCGGACAATTGAAATGGTTGTCTCCCAAATGCTCGTCCATATTGTAGGTCATGCAGGGATAGAATATGGTCTTGACCCCGGCATCGATCAACGCCTGGATGTGTCCGTGCATGAGCTTGGCTGGGAAACAAGCCGTGTCGCTGGGAATCGTGGCTTGACCCGACAGGTAGAGCTTCCTGTTGGAAAGGGGAGAGATCACAATCTTCTTGCCGAGTGTTTCGAAGAAGGCTTTCCAGAAATAGACCAGCTCGTACATGTTCAATCCCAAGGGAATGCCAATGGCGTCTTCGGGAACCTGGTCCTGTATGTAACACCCCAGGGCATCCAGCTGCGCGAGTTTCCAGGCGAAGATGTTCAGTTCATCGTTGGCAACCCGGTTGGTCACTGGACGTTCGCACCGGTTGCCGCTCATATACCGTTTCCCATTGGAGAATGTGTTGATGGTAAGCCGGCAAGTGTTGGTGCAGAGCCGGCAGGTCGCAACCTTCACCGTATGTTCGAATGCAGCCAATGCTTCCGCACTGATGATCTGCGAGTCTCCCTTGCTATGTTTTTTGGCATGCAAAGCGGCTCCATAGGCACCCATGAGACCGGCAATAGTCGGTCGGACAACTTCCGTACCCAACTCTTGCTCGAATGCTCTCAGGACCGCATCGTTATGGAATGTGCCCCCTTGGACAACGATGTGTCGGCCGAGGCTTTCTGGAGTCGTTGCGCGGATCACCTTGTACAACGCGTTCTTCACCACACTGATCGAGAGTCCTGCGCTGATATCCTCTACCGGCGAACCTTCTTTTTGGGCTTGCTTGACCGAAGAGTTCATGAATACTGTACAGCGGGATCCCAGGTCGACGGGGTGTCGAGCGAACAAACCCAGTTTCGCGAAGGTCTCCACCGGATATCCCAACGCTTGGGCGAAGGTCTGCAGAAACGAACCGCACCCGGACGAGCACGCCTCGTTGAGGTAGATATTGTCAACCGCACCGTTGTGGATTTGGAAGCATTTTATGTCTTGCCCACCGATATCGATGACGAATTCGACTTCGGGCATGAAGTGTTTCGCCGCGGTGAAGTGTGCCACCGTTTCGACCAGGCCCTCATCGATACCGAAGGCCGCCCGAATAATATCTTCCCCATATCCGGTCACCGCACTCCCGCGGATACGGATATCCGGGTGTTCCCGGTAGATGCGTTCAAGGACTGAACGCACAATGGGCACCGGGTTGCCGCTGTTGCTCTGGTAGGTGGTATCGACAATGGCTCCATTGTCGTCGATCGCGACCGTCTTCACGGTTGTTGATCCCGCATCGATTCCCAGATAGATGCAGGAAGTGGTTTCCGTAATGGTCCCGGTCGGAACCGTTGCCCTCCCATGGCGTTCGGCGAAGGCTTGGTAGGCCGCAACATGCTCGAACAGCGGTGCCATGGAGACGACAGAATCCTCGATCTTGTGCTTGCGCAAATGATCCACCGCCTCGGCGATGTCTATGGTGCTGGTCGCACAAAACGCTGCGCCAAGCGCAACATAGAAGAGAGAATTCTCGGGGCATGTTCCGGTGGTATGCAATGTTTCGTCGAAGGCAGACCGCAATTGGCTCATGAATGTCAACGGACCGCCCAGATAGACAATGTTTCCCTTGATCGCGCGACCCTGTGCGAGTCCGGCTATCGTCTGGTTCACCACTGCCTGGAATATGCTTGCCGCGATATCGCACTTGCGGGCCCCTTGGTTGAGCAACGGTTGGATATCCGACTTTGCGAAAACGCCGCACCGGGAGGCTACGGTATAGACTTTCTCGGCACGGGCCGCTTCGGCGTCCATCTCATCGGCAGATATCTGGAGCAAGGAGGCCATCTGGTCGATGAAGGCTCCGGTTCCTCCGGCACACGACCCGTTCATCCGTACTTCCATACCATGCGAGAGGAAAAGTATCTTGGCATCCTCGCCGCCGAGTTCGATGATCACATCGGCCTGTGGGGTAAGTTTCCGAGCTGCGACCCGGGTAGCATAGACCTCCTGGATAAAGGGGAGGCCGCAGCGGTCGGCCATACCCATGCCCGCCGAACCGCTGATCATGAGTTTTGCTTTCTGGTCATGGAGGACATTGGTCCGGATATGTTCGAGCAGGCGTGCCGATTGTGAAGCGATTTGGGAAAGATGCCGTTCGTACTGTGAGAACACAATACGGTTGTCTTCATCAAGAACCACGCATTTGATAGTAGTGGACCCCACGTCCAAGCCGATTACCAACCCAACGCCCCCTTCACAACTTCCGTCAATACTACCGTGCAACCGAGTCTTTGACTAGATGGAACCGTCTGCGACCATCAAGCGGGTAAAGGCTCGAGATGTTCAAATTGTGCCCGATACAGATCAGCATAGAAGCCGTTCTGCTGCAACAACAGTTCATGCGAACCTTGTTCCACGATGTCGCCGTCCTGCATGACCAGAATGATGTCGGCGTTGCGGATGGTCGAGAGCCTATGGGCGATGATGAAACTTGTCCGTCCCGCCATGAGGTGGTCCATCGCCTCCTGGATCAACACTTCGGTGCGGGTATCGACGGAGCTGGTCGCCTCATCGAGAATCAGGGTGCTGGGATTGGCAAGGATCGCACGGGCAATGGTGATAAGCTGGCGCTGCCCCTGCGAGATATTGGAAGACTCCTCGTTGATCACCATGTCGTACCCATCGGGAAGGGTATGGATGAAGTGGTCGATCCGTGCCGCTTTCGCCGCCGCAACGACTTCATCGTCGGTGGCATCCAGCCTTCCGTAGCGGATATTCTCCCGGATCGTTCCGTTGAAGAGCCAGGCATCCTGCAACACCATACCGAAATGTGAACGGAGGTCGCTGCGCGAGAGAGTGGAGATATCCTTGCCATCGATACTGATCTTGCCGCCATCGAGTTCGTAGAAACGCATCAACAGCTTCACCATGGTGGTCTTGCCTGCACCGGTCGGACCAACGATCGCGACCTTCATGCCTTGGCCTATCTTCGCTGAGAAATCCTTGATCACCGGAACAGCCTTGTCATACCCGAAACGAACATGCTCGAAATCCACATCTCCCGAAAGACGTCCGAGGATACACGAGATATGCTCTTCCGTCTCCTCCTCGCCTTCGAGGAATTCGAAGACCCGTTCGGCCGCCGCAACCGTGGACTGTAACAGGTTCGTCACTTGGGCCACCTGTGCGATGGGATGGGTAAAGTTGCGCATGTATTGGATGAATGCTTGGATATCGCCGACGGAAATGATTCCTCGTATTGCGAGGGTTCCGCCCAGCAGCGCGATCGCAACATATCCCAGGTCTCCAATTCCCTGCATCACCGGCATCATGAGACCGGAAAGGAATTGCGATTTCCACGCGGAATCGTAGAGCTTCTCGTTGACTTCGTCGAAAGCTTCCACCACCCGCTCCTCGGCGCAGAACGCCTTGACTACGATATGCCCGCTGTAGACCTCCTCGACCTGACCGTTGATCGTTCCCAACGATTTTTGTTGCTCCATGAAATGTTTTTGCGAAGACTTGACTACCCGTGCTATGAACAGGAAGGAAATCGGCAGGATAACCAAGGTGACCAAGGTCATCAGCCAACTGATGGAGAGCATCATCACCAGAACCCCCACCATCGTGGTGATCGAGGTGAGGACCTGGATAAGCCCTTGGTTGAGGTTCTGGCCCAATGTGTCGATATCGTTGGTGACACGGGAAAGGATTTCACCATGGGTGGTGGAATCGAAGCTTCGCATGGGCATGCGGTGTATCTTGTCGGCCACATCCTTGCGAAGGGCTTTCGAGATGCGCTGGGTCACGGTGCTCATGATAAAGCCTTGGCTAAACATGAAGAGGGCACTGAGCACGTACAGGACAATCAAGGTCGAGAGTATCCGACCGATCCGTGCGAAGTCGATTCCATCGCCTCCCGCAAGCTTGCCCATGATTCCCTCGAAGATAGTGGTGGTGGCTGTTCCCAGGATCTTCGGGCCGACAATCGTGAATATCGTGGCTCCCAAGGCGAACAGCACGACGATGACCACTGCGAATGCATAGGGGGAAATGCGTTTGGCCAATTTTTTCACGGTACCCGAAAAGTCCTTGGCCTTTTGAACCGGAGCACCCAGTCCATGGCTCCCCGGTCCACGTCCGCCGCGGAAGGCCGGCAGTGCCTGCTGTCCCGATTTTTTTTGTTCTGGTCTATCCATGGTTCTTGATCTCCTGCAGGGACAGTTGCGAATGTGCTATCTGTTGGTAAACCGGGCAGCTTTGCATGAGGTGCGCATGTGTTCCCTTTCCGACAAGCCGACCTTCGTCGATAACGAGAATCGTGTCGGCATGGATGATACTGCTGATGCGTTGGGCGACCACCAGCACCGTAGTAGCGGGCAAGTCTGTACGCAGCCGCTTTCTCAAATTGTTTTCCGTGCGGTAGTCGAGAGCCGAGAAGCTATCGTCGAACAACAGGATTTTCGGGGAAGCGGCGATCGCACGGGCAATCGACAACCGTTGCCGCTGTCCTCCCGATACATTCACGCCTCCTTGGGCAATGGGCGACTGGTAGGTATCCGGTTTCTCTCCTATGAAGGTGCCGGCTTGGGCAATCTCCGCCGCCGCTTCGATCGCCTCGGAAGTCAGACCCGGCTCGCCATATGCGATATTCGAAGCGATCGTACCACTGAACAGCAATCCCTGTTGTGGAACGTATCCGACCAGTTTCCGCAAAGCTTTTAGATCCCGTTGCCGGATATCGATGCCGTCGATGGTGATCGAGCCCGATGTGACGTCGTGAAATCGTGGAATCAGATTCAGCAAAGTCGATTTTCCACTTCCAGTACTGCCGATTATGGCGGTCGTGGTTCCCCGTTCCGCGACAAACGATATGTCGCTGATCGCCTCGGTGTTTGCTCCCGGGTAGGTGAAGCCCACATGGTTGAACTCGACCCGTCCTTGTGGTTCCGGGGGGAATGGTAATGTGGATGTAGCCGTGTCGATGGTGATTGGGGTTTGAAGGACTTCCTTGATGCGGGTGGCAGAAATGGATGCCCTCGGCAACATGATCGTCAGCATGGTGATCATGAGGAAGGACATGATGATCAGCATGGCGTATTGGATGAATGCCATCATATCCCCGACCTGCATCGTTCCGGCTTGGATATGCTTTCCACCGTTGAAGATGATGAGTATCGCAGTCAAGTTCATGATAAGCATCATCAGGGGCATCATACCGGACATGGCCCGGTTTACGAACAGCGAGGTGGCTGTCAACTCGGTATTGGCTTTTTCGAACCGCAAGCGCTCATGCTCTTGGGTGTTGAAGGCACGGATTACCTGCAAACCGTTCAAGGTTTCCCTGACAACCTGGTTGACATTGTCCACCAGTATCTGCAGTCGTTTGAAGCGAGGCATGGCAAGTGCGAACATGGTGATCACTATGGTGAATATGGCAAGTATCGCGACTCCGATGGTCCAAGACATGCTGCTGTTGGTCCTCAGTACCCTGAATAGGCCTCCAAGTGCCATCATCGGAGCAAATATGACTACCCGGAGAATCATAACGAAGGATTGTTGGATCTGCTGGATGTCGTTTGTGCTTCTGGTGACCAGGGAGGCTGTGGAGAACCGGTCCATCTCGTCCTGGCTGAAGGAGACCACCTTCTTGAACACATCCCCCCGCAACCGTCTTCCCAATCGGGCGGCCACCCGGGAGGCGAAATAGGAGACCAGAATGGACGCGGCTACTCCCAGTGCGGAAATGGCGAGCATCCGCAGTCCCACCTGGACTATATAGGAATTCTGGATTGCCGGTACATCGACCCCCAACACCTCGAGATCCGTACGGATATAGGCGAGGGCAGCTTGCTTGAGGATGCTTTCCGGTGCCGGTCTTCCGGTCTCACCCATGCCCAGTCGGGCCAATATCGGCAGGATGGTCGCTTCCTGCAGCGGAGCATCGTCGACAAGCACATAGGCGGGAAGCAGGTAGGTATCGCCGTCGTAGCGGTAGGATTCGGACAGAATGGCTGCATTGTCGCTGTCCATGTGAGCCTCGACCGCCGCATACGTTTGTGCCGTGATAACCGCAGGCACTGCCGTTTCCAGACCGCCCTGTTGGATGCCGATATTCACAATGTTCGAAGTGTACAGGGGTAGTGTGAGATCGGCAAAGACCTTCAACATGAGCAGCAGGAATACCAATACGATGGGAAGGGTAGATTCCTTCAAATATTTCAATACCATTGACATGTCGGATCCTCCCCCTCGACTGCTTTCATCAAGTTGTCCCGTATACGGTTGCCCAGGTTCTCGAAGAGGGCCTTCTCCTCCGGGCTGAACCCTTCGAATGTTTCCGATTCGAATTGAAGGAACCGGTCGTGGGCCTGCTTGAGCAGGTCGGCCCCTTTTGTGGTGATTTGTACGCGCATGATCCGGGCATCGACAGTGTCCCGTTCGCGCCGAACCAGGTCGTTTTTCATCAATCGGTGGAGCATGACCGTGAGGGTGGACGGCTTTATCATGAGCTTCCCAGCCAGTTCTGCCTGGCTCATGGGATTGGCACGGTCGAGCATCATCAACAAATGGAACTGCGCCGGATTGATATCCAGCGATGAGAGCAATGCATGGCCACGCAGAAACCGCAGGCGTGTGATTTGCGCAAGCAACGGTATGGCGGGGCAAATGTGGGAAACTGGGTCCATAGTTCAATCCTATTAGTTAGCTACCTAATAAATACTGGAAAGTTGTTTGGTGGTCAAGATAAAAAATACCACCGGAACCACGTTCCGGCGGCATACTGTCTGTGAGACGACTTCCCAGGGGTCAGTGCCTGTTGCTGTTCACTGTGTTATCCGGATCGCACCGGAAGTGGTCGATACTTCAAGTGATGCCGAACCGTTGCCGACAGCGAAGGTTTGCGTTCTCTTTTCGGTGCTGAGATCATGCACACCGTCGATACTGGTCGATATCGAACCGCTGAGGGACGAGGCCGACACGCGGCCGCCGAACGACCGAGGCAGGGTGACACCGATTGCTCCCGATATGCTCTCCACGGTGGCGTTCGAAGCATCGAGCAGGGCAAGCTTGATGGCACCGGATACACTGTTCACTTCAATATCCGACCGGGAGGTCGATAGGATCTTGTCGACCATGATAGCGCCCGAAACACTTGTGATCCCAACATCGCCGGCTTCGATGGTCTTGCCTTGTATGGATCCGGAAACGCTGGCTATCTCCAGCGAGTCGGTGGCGAACAGCGAATCGAACCCGATGGAGCCGGAGACGGAATGGAGTTCCGCGTCTTCGACGTACAACGGACCGGTTATCCTCAGTTCCCCCGAAACTGTCGAGACAGCAATTTCACCTTCGGTCCAGGAATTCGGCAACGTGACGGTGAGGTGCGCATCGAGCGTCTGGAACAGGTCGATGCCCAACCGTTGCTTCCGTTTCACCTCGACAAAAATTCCATCGCGACCCTCGCGGACTGTCATGCTGTACCGCTCCCGTGCAGCGCCGGTGAGTGCAACAGCAGCCGAGTCGCCCCTCGATTCCTGGAGTATGGTGATATCGGGTACGTCGCTCTTGATCTGGACTTCCCCGTCTTTTCTCAATCGCAAATCGTTCCTATAGGTTTCCCCTGCAGCCCCAAGCGAAAGACTTGCGGCAACCAGGATAAGTATCGATACGCATACTCGTTTCATGTTACTTCTGGTCCCCATGGAACCGTTGGTCCCAATCACGTTCCTTGTCGAAGATATTCTCTTCCATGCCTTCGACTTTTCTCTTCAAGTTCTCGAAGGTCTCACGCAGGTCCTCACGGGTCCGGTTGAATGGTCCCCGTTCTTCCTGGTTGCGTTCCGATTCCTCGTAGTGTGTACCATATCCCGGTTCCAATGGGAGGAACAGCGCGATCAATGCGTAGATCACGATTCCGGGAAAAATGCCGGTCACGATAATCGAAACTGCGGTGATCGCACGGAGAATATCGACCGGGAGGTCTCTCCAATCGGCAATCCCTTGGCAAACGCCAAATATCTTACCCCTTCGGGACCGGTACAATCGTTTGGTAGCCATATACATCCTTCCTATTCCTTATTGTTGTGTCTGTTGCGGAGAATGATCTCAAGATTCTCTATCCGCTTGGCCAGATCCATGATTCCGTCTTCCAATTCCCTATCACTCTGCCGTCGCTCGTTCTCCTTTTGGGTGGAGGCTCCCCGCTTCCGTTCCTTTGCCCGTATGCTGGCCTTGATGACCCACGCCGCGAACAGGAACGGTGCGACGATCGCAATGATTGCAACCAAGTTATCACTATTCATTATTTCCCTTCCCCCGGATACCCGTCACTCAGTTTTTCTTCGCGTGTTTGCGCAACTGCTCGAGCTCCGCTTCGATATCATCCAATTCCTCGAGGTCCGCGAACTTGGAATCCAAGTCGGCCCTGGGCCTTCCCATGCTTGCGCTGGCCTCCATGCGGTCGACCTGCTGTTCCATATGGTCGAAACGGGAGAAGGCGGCGGCATCCGAAGCTCTGCGGATGGTGTCGTTGGCGGCTTGCTCCTCACGTGCCCGTGCGGCCCGCTCGACAATAACCTGATGCTTCTGCCGCAGCGATTGCAGCTTGTCTTCAAGTCTGCCGATATCTTCCTTGCTCTTGCCGATCATGTCGGCATAGCGTGCGCTCTCTTCTTCCATGCGGGCCAAATCGTCTTGAGCCCGGCGTTTCTCGACCAGTGCTTCCCGTGCGAGGTCCTCGCGACCTTTTGCCAGGGCTATCTCGGCGCGGCTCATCCAGCGGCTGACGAGGGATTCGAGATCGCTGCGGTTGCGGTCCAATTTGGCCTTGGAGGCCATTTTGGATGCGCAGGAGGACTTGAGTTCAATCAAGGTATCTTCCATTTCCTGCATCATCAGCTTGATCATCTTCTCGGGATCTTCAGCCTTGTCCAGCAAAGCGTTGATGTTGGCATTTACTATGTCCATGAAACGTGAGAAAACTCCCATATTCTACTCCTTGTACACCTGATATCAGAGCATCTTCATACTCTCTACCCTGTATAAAGCATGAACCGTGCCAACATCAGAAAAAACTCCCCAGAACACTATGAAACATTCTTAACTCTCTTGCAAGCAGGATTTGCGGTACTTTGTATTGAATCTGTCCTGCTTGATCAACAGTATGGTATTGGTAAAATTGACCAACCTATGGTAGAATCCACCTATGAGTGAAGAGCGTTCGGGCTATGCCCAGGCCCCTTTGGGCGAATCGGAAACCTTCCTGAATTTTCAACAGGCCCTCAGTCGTGCAGCGACGGTAAACAGGAGTGTTCTTGTAGTCGGTGAACGCGGGAGCGGCAAGGAGATCGCGGCATCCCGTCTCCATTATCTGAGTCCGCGCTGGCAACACAACCTGGTCACCGTCAACTGTGCGGCCCTTCCGCCCTCATTGATCGAGACCGAACTGTTCGGATACGAGGCAGGTGCCTTTACCGGAGCGACAAAAACGCGCAAGGGACGGTTCGAGGAAGCCGAGGGAGGAACGTTGTTCCTCGATGAGATCGGCTTGATTCCCCTTGAAGTCCAGGAGAAGATATTGCGTGTTGTCGAGTACGGGACATTCGAGCGGGTGGGATCGTCGAAGACCCATGAAAGCGATGTGCGGATTGTCGGTGCGACGAACGCCGACCTGCCGACCTTGTGTGCCGAAGGAAAGTTCAAGGAGGACCTGCTGGACAGGCTTTCGTTCGAGGTGCTGTTCCTGCCTCCTTTGCGGGAACGGGGAGAGGATATCCTGCTGTTGGCTGAATTCTTCGCGGCGAAGATGTCCTTGGAGTGCGGCAGATCCGATATGCCTGTCCTCACCGAGGCTGTCCGTAGGCAACTCTTGTCCTACCCGTGGCCCGGCAATGTCCGCGAATTGAAGAATGTGGTCGAACGTGCGGTGTATCGGGCCGCTGGGCGGGAGATAACCACAATCCAGTTCAATCCGTTCGAGAATCCGTATGCAGGCATACCCGCGGAGAAGCCCGGAGTGCGTGAGGAAGAAGCTCCTGTTGTGCCGTTTGAAGTGCCACGTGCGTTGGATTCCTATGAACAGGCCAAGCGTGACCTTGATATCTCCTTCATACGAAGGGCTCTTTCCGAAGCCGATGGCAACCAGAAGGAGGCAGCCTCGGCCATGGGGCTTACCTATGACCAATTCCGTGGATTGTACAGGAAATACAAGGAGATCCTGGAGGCATAAGAATAGGCTGTCGCTCAAGTTTTTCAGACTTTCGCAACAGCCTATTGCTGTACGCATACCTTGTTGTCTACTTTGCCGCGGGTTTCATCAGCAGTGCCGCAATCAGATATATCGCTCCGACGGGCCAGAATCCACTGGCGAAGAATGCAATGACCGCTCCAAGGCGCAGTGGCCAAGCAGGGATCTCGAGCCAGTCGGCGAGTCCCTGGCAGACACCAAGGAGCACCCCATCACGTGATCGACGCAACCCTCTGGAAGGTGCCGCATCGAAAATTCCATCTTCATAGCCCTTGCGGTACTCGCTTCTCATATATTGTCGGTAGCGTTCGCTGTACCGGTTTTCCATACCATTCCTTCCTTACTTATTTCTTGGTCTTTGCCGCTTTCATGCCGGCAAGTTCAGCTTCGATAGCCTCGTCCGATTCCATTTGGGAGAATTGCTTCTCGGTGGAGTGGGCGGATCCTGAGAATCCAGCCATCTCGGCATCGGCTTCCATCCGTTCGATCTTCTCTTCCAACTCGGCGAACTTCCTGCATGAAGATACCGCGTCGATTTCGCGCAAGGTTTCCACGACCTTTTTCTTTTCCTTGGCGTGGTAAGCGCGCTGGACCAACATGCGTTGCTTGTCCCGGACCTCTTCCCGTTTCGATTCGAGCTTGGCGATCTGGTCCTGCATGGAATCGACAATCGACTGGATCTGGATCAGTTCCTCTTCAAGTCCGGCAAGGCGCTTGACAGCCCGGTTCTTTTCAACCAAGGCTTCGCGGGCAAGGTCGTCACGATCCTTCTCGACCGCAAGCTTGGCGCGATTTTCCCAACGGTTGAGCAGCTCCTTGGCATGCTTGATCTCATCTTCGATAATAGCGCGGTTCGCCAAGCGTTCCGCCGCCGCGCTCTTCGCCTCGATAAGGGTCTCTTCCATTTCCGAGAGCATGAAACGGATCATCTTCTCAGGGTCTTCCATCTTGTCGAGTTTTGCATTCACATTGGCGTTCACAATGTCCTTGAATCTTTTGAAAGTCTTCATATGTTCTCCTTGTGTATCGGTGCCACTGGGCGGCGTACCGTATTGTTTCTTCTTGCCCATCTACTATGCAAACACCGTGCCAACTTTTGTGAAACCTGCATCCTGATAGCAAATTTTACCTATTTTATGGATTGGAGGAGAAATCATGCATGGATAGTCCCAGCAAAAACGGGATATGGTGGCAAGGGTGTTGGTAAATTTCACCATTGCCCATGGCCCGTTTAACCGATAGAATGGCGGCATGGGAACACTATTCATGGTGGCGACACCGATCGGCAATTTGGAAGATATCACGATGCGTGCATTGCAGACCCTTCGCGAAGTCGATGTGATAGCATGCGAGGATACTCGGCATACGCAGCGGTTGTTGACCCGTTACGACATACACAAGCGGCTGATCGCCTGCCATGCACACAACGAAACCTCCTCGGCTGCCGGAATCGTGAAGTTGCTCTCGGAAGACAACAACATCGCATTTGTCTCAGACGCGGGAACCCCGGGTATCAGCGATCCGGGAGCACGGGTGGTGAATGCCGTTCGGGAAGCCGGATTTCCCATCGTACCGATCCCCGGCGCGTCGGCCTTGGCTACCCTTGTCTCTGTCAGTGGATTTGTCGGCAAGGCTTTCGTGTTCGAGGGATTCATGAGTCCGCGAGCAGGTCGTCGACGCAAGCGGCTTGAACAGTTGCTTGCGAGGGACGAAGCCTTCATTGTCTACGAGTCACCATTCCGAGTGGTGAAATTGCTCGAGGAATTGGCCAATTTGGCTCCTGAGCGCCGCATATTGGTGGGAAGGGAGATGACCAAGGCATTTGAGGAGTATGTGGACGGTACGGCCCGAACGGTTGCCGGGGAGTTTGCCAGACGGACTGCGATCAAAGGTGAGTTCGCCATATGCATATCCCCTCCGGAAACCGCACGGACCGAGGATGAAGAGACAGAGTGATAACCATTGCAAAGCTTTCCTCGCTTGCCGAGGGAACGAAACTGAGAAAGTGCGCACGTATACTCGATGGGGCGACAGTGTCTTTGGCGCAGCAGGGGCCTGTGGATATTCCCTATCTTCGTGCCGTATGCCAGATTGTGCTCGGCTCGAACGATACCAGGGTCGGGGACCGGACACGTGCCGCATGCCGAAGCGTCCTCCTCTCCGATGGAAACGACCGGTTGCTTTGGGCCTTGGCCGATGCTTCCCATACCCTGCATGCCGACTTGGGTATCGAAAAGGCAGACTGGGATTTCCGGGATGCCCACGATGCCCGATTGGATCCCTCCCACCGCACGATCTTTCCCTTCACAGTGGTATTGGACCGTCTCCGTTCTCCGTTCAATGTGGGATCGGTTTTCAGGACCGGCGATTCCTTTGGAGTGCGACAGATGGTGTTGGTACAGCCGACCGCCTCGCCCGAACACCCGAGGGCGGCACGCAGCGCACGCGGATGCACCGGGACCATACCGTGGGAGGAACTGGCCGAAGACCAGGTCTTGGCCCGATTCTCGCATACTCCCTTGTTCGCACTGGAGCTGGGAGGTACCGATATCGCATCGTTCGAATTTCCCACCACCGGTGCGGTTGTGCTTGGTTCGGAAGAGCTGGGAGTCAGTCCCTCCCTGTTGGCTCTCGCCGATGCTTCCCTGGGTCGAGTGAGCATTCCGCTCTCCGGAAGCAAGGGGTCGTTGAATGTCTCGGTGGCTTTCGGTATCTTGATGCATGCTTGGTACAACGCGATAAGGGATAGGTAGCCATGGGTACCAACGTTTCCAAACGGTTGACAGCCGAGGAGAACTATATACGGATGACCGAGACTCCCGTGTCCCGGCTGATTACCTCGTTGGCTGTCCCCACAATCATCTCCATGCTGGTCACCACTTTCTACCATATGGCCGATACTGTGTTCGTCAGCCGCTTGGGGACACAAGCCAGCGGGGCCGTCGGCATCGTGTTTTCCCTCATGTCGATTATCCAAGCCATCGGCATGACGTTGGGACTGGGCGCAGGCAACTATATCGCCCGGCTGCTGGGGGCAAAGGAAAACGACAAGGCCGACCAGGTCCTTTCCACGGCCTATTTCACTGCATTGGGAATCGGTCTGTTGCTGTTGGTCCTGGGAGTCTCGTTCCTCGAGCCGTTCATGCGGCTTCTCGGTTCCACCAATACGATACTTCCCTATGCCATGGACTATGGTGGCATCATACTCTTCGGAGCTCCCATCATGGCTGCATCGTTTGTCATGAACACCACGCTTCGAAGCGAAGGCAATGCACGTCTGGGTATGCAGGGGATGGTTGTCGGATCCTTGTTGAATGTCGTGCTCGATCCCCTGCTCATATTCGGATTCGATATGGGTATCAAGGGAGCCGCCATTGCCACGGTGTTCAGCCAATCGGTCTCCTTCGTCATTCTCCTCTCGTTCTTCTTGCGCAGGAAAAGCACGCTCCATCTCTCTCTGGCGAACTTCCGTTGGAAGAAGTGGATCTATAAAGAGGTCCTCACCACGGGCATGCCGGCCTTTTATCGGCAGGGAATGGCAAGTATCTCCATGATACTGCTCAACAATGTGGCGGCACCGTTCGGCGATTCCGCTTTGGCTGCCATGACCATTGTTACCAGGACCATGCAATTTCTCGGTTCCGCGCTCATAGGGTTCGGACAAGGTTTCCAACCGGTTTCCGGGTTCAGCTGGGGCGCTGGGCGGTTGGATAGGCTCAAGGCAGCATTCCGCTTCTCGTTGATAACCGGTGTGGTGGGATTTACGATTCTCGGGACCCTCGGGTTCTTGTTCGCTCCAACCATCATGCGGTTCTTCATAAAGACCGACCGTACGGTAGTGGAAATAGGGGCGCTCGCAATGAGATTGCAATGTGCGGTCATGCCGTTGCAGGCCATGAACATCATCGTGGCCATGTTGTTCCAGTCCATAGGAAAGGCGAAACAGGCTTCGTTGACAGCCTTGTCCCGCCAGGGACTGTTCTTCGTTCCGGTGATCCTGACCCTTCCGAAACTGGTTGGAATCAGGGGAATGCAACTGAGCCAGCCGATCGCGGACTTGGCGACCTTCGCTTTCTCGCTGTTCCTCGTCCTTCGGTTCTGGCGTACCCTCAACAAGCGTATGGCGGTCAGTTCTGTGGGCGTGAAATCTCGAACAAATCCTTGAGACGGTCCTCGATAGCCCTGTTGAGTGTATCGGGAGGGAAATTGCCCTTCTGGTTGCGTATGCCGGCCAATCGGTCGGTGAGTATCTGCATCCCTTCGTCGATCGTCTGCACCGGATAGATATGGAACTCCTTGCGTTCGATCGCTTCGATGATCTCGTACGGTAGAATCAGGCTCTTGATATTCTGGACCGGAATGATCACACCGGGATGGTTCTTCAGCTTCAGACGTTCGCATACATGGTAGAATCCGGTGATTTTCTCGTTGATTCCCCCGACCGGCTGCAATTCTCCCATCTGGTTGACCGATCCGGTCACCGCGATATTCTGTTTGACCGGAATTTCACCGATTGCGGACAGAAGTGCATAGAGCTCGCTGGAAGATGCCGAATCGCCGTCGATTTCGGCATAGGACTGTTCGAAACAGATACCGGAATAGATGGAGAGTGGGAAATTGCGGGCATAACGTTTGCGCAGATACCCTTCCAGGATGAGCAAGCCCTTGTCGTGGATCTCTCCCGACAAGCCCGCTTCATGCTCGATATTCACAATACCTTCATTTCCCGGCGCGACGGTAGCGCTGATGACTGTGGGGGTGCCGAACGAGGATGGTCCCCTATCGAGGACTGCCAGCCCGTTGACGACACCTGTCTTGTGGCCGTCGAGCGCAATGATCATCTCTCCGCTTGCGATCTCATCGAAGATCCTGTTCTCCGTGACACTGGAGACATAGTCGCGTTCCTGGATCGCACGGAGCACCACTTCCTTGTCGATCGCAGAAGCTCCCATGGTTTTGGCCCAATAGTCGGATTCGCGCAACAGATCGGCCACCAACGAGAGTTGTGTAGTCAATTCGTCACGCGATTCGGCCGCCAGTGCGCTGAATCGCAACAGTTCTGCAATTGCTGTCGCATCGACGGGCAAGAGGTGTTCCTCGCTTTCGATCATACGGACAAAGCCGATGCACCCCGCGATATTTTCTGTTGTCGCCGGCATGGTGTAGTCGAATTCCGCCGAGACCTTGAAGAGCTTGAGGAAGTCGGGATCGTGTTCGCAAAACGAGTCGTAGGAATCCTCGCTGCCGACCAGCAGGACCTTGAGGGACAGAGGTACCGGTTCGGGTCGGATGCCGGCGCTGCGGGAAGGGCTGAGGGTGGCATTCTGGATCACCAGCGCACTGGTGGTGAGAAAACGTTTGAACGCTTCCCACAGACCCTCGACTGTAAGCATCTCTTCGGCACTTATGACGATATACCCACCGGCGGCACGCAGCAACGAGCCTGCATGGATGGAGAGGAAGGGGAGGTAACGTTCGTCGCGTGTCTCACCTGGCGCATCGAGCGAACCGAAGAGGTTGGCGAATGTCGGATGCGACTCGAATACCAACGGTCGGGTGTCCGTCAGTTCGTGGTCTACGAGGAGATTGACACTATAGCGCAGGAAAAAGCCTCCCTTGGGCATTTCCTGCGGTGATTCCTGGTCGAACAGGTATGCATGTTCGGCCAAATCCTGTTGGATATGGTGTACATGTGTCTGGATAGTGGTGTCGGTGAATTTCTCGGCAATACCGGTCAATAACGAATGGGCCAACGTGGAGAGGGTCTGGCTGTCGATCCTGTTCGATTGGGCCAAGCGCTTGGCGATTTCCTGCCACAGGTGGGTAACGAAGCTCTTCATCGCCAAGGCGAAGGCTTTGCCTTCTCCGGGACGGAAGGTGACAGCGACCGGTGTGTCGGGGTGGCGGAAATTATGGATAAAGGCAATATCCCGCAATTGGGAGAGGTCGTTGGCGTAAGCAGCCGTAGCCAAGCTGATCGCCGTGGATCTTCCGGTACCCGGATCTCCGCTCACAAAGATATTGTAGCCTTTTCCAGGGATGGAAAGGCCCATTTCCAAAGCCCGCATAGCTCTCGGTTGGCCAATGATAGCGGGGTGCTCCGGTATCGGACCACAAGATTCCACAATTGAAGGAGCGTATGTGAACCTGGCCTCATCAGCCGTAAGCTCACGGCGGGAGAACCGTAAATCTGCCATGAGGCTCACTATAGGTGGTGGAATAATTGATGTCAACTCTCTATAATGCCCGTATGAAGATTGAAGTGCTTGCAGACTATATACGTACACGTCTGAATCTTGACGAATTTGCCGATGCGGACGTGTCGCTGAATGGATTGCAGGTCGGAAGGCCTGGCAAGGAGATCAAACGGATCGTATGTGCCGTCGATGCCTCGTTGGCAACATTCCGAAAAGCTGCCGAGATGCAGGCCGATGCGATTTTTGTACACCACGGACTCTTTTGGGGAAAGCCGATTGCTGTCACAGGTACCCATTACCAACGTCTCGCCGTATTGCTCGAGCATGATATCGCCCTGTTCGCCGCCCATTTGCCTTTGGATGCACATGCCGAATTGGGTAACAACGCCACAATGGCAAAGCTATTGGGGATTGCCGATCCACAACCGTTCGGACTGTACCATGGGAAACATATCGGATACAGCGGAACACTTGCCAAGCCGATGGGGGCGGATGGGATTGCAGGGATATTGGACTTCGGACCGCATACCGGACTGCATGTCCTCCCGTTCGGCAAGGATATGGTCTCTACAGTCGGTATCGTCTCGGGTGGCGCGGCCGATGAAGTCCAGGAGGCGATTGCCACCGGATTGGATGCCTATATCACTGGTGAAGCTTCGCATACCATGTATCCCTACTGCCAGGAAGCTGGAATCACCATGATATGTGGAGGCCATTATGCCACCGAGGTGTTCGGTGTACGCCAGATGGCAAACGAGTTCAGCGGGAAGTTGGGTCTGGACGCTTCTTTCATTGCGCTTCCGACCGCACTATAGTAGGATGAATCCCACCATGGAGATTACCAAACGCGACAAGTTGTTCCCTTTCGTTCTCCCCGCATGCATTGTGGCGGCAGACCAGCTGACCAAGGCTTGGGTTGTCGCGACGATCCCCCAGGGCACCGTCCACGCATCGTTCCTGTCCGATTTCCTCTGGATTTGCCATGTCCGCAATTCCGCTATCGGATTCAGTATCGGTGACGGATTACCCGAAGTGGTGAAACGAATTCTCTTCATCCTATTCCCCCTGATCCTTATGGTCTTTCTGGTCATATACCTGGTGAGGTCGAACGACCTGACACGGTTCCAACGCTGGATGCTGGCGGGAATCGTCGGTGGAGGATTGGGAAATATCGTCGACCGCATGTTCCGACCCGAATGGGTAGTCGACTTCATTAGTGTAAAGGTTTACGGATTCCTTGGCTTCGAGCGGTGGCCGACTTTCAATGTCGCCGATGCTTCCGTCGTGGTGACGGGCATATTGCTGATGGTGAGCATTCTTTTCTTCGATTCGAAGAAGGGGAACATGGAAAGGGACGGGATCGAGGAGGCTCCACATGAATAAGAAGATCAACACGGTGTTGTTCGTTTTGGGCGCAACCGTAATCAATATAGTGGTCATGGCGATACTGTTCTTGATTTGCATGTTCCTGATCGCACGGTTTGTCGATCCTGAAAGTCCGATGTTGCCGTTGTGGCTTGGAATGATGTTCCTTGTCTCCATAGGCGGCAGTTTTTTCCTTTATACATTGGGTATGAGGAAACTTACCGCAAAGTATGATCTGGAAAAGTATCTCGATCCGATATTCACCAAGAAACGAAAGGATCGAAAACGGGGATTGTGATGATGCTTGGTTCACGCGTTCAACCGGTCGAACAGCTTAAGGACTCCTCGTGGTTTCCCTTCTCCGATGAACCGGTGATCGAAGGACTGTGGTATGTTCCCCGGTTATCCTGTCCGGTATTCCTGTTTCCGGAAGATGCTCCCGACGGCAAATGGCACCTGTTCGCCCATTCCTGGTTGGGTATCCAGCACTATGTCTCCAATAGTGGCATCATGTGGGAACCGATGGGTCTGGTGCAGGTGCGGGGGAAATATCCGTTTCTGTTCAAGGACAAGGGGGCGTTCCATATCATCTATGAGCGTCACGGCCGGCCGATTCCCTTTGTGGAGAAGCTTACCAAACGGATGCGCAAAGCCCATGTGAGGGGTTCCCATATCGAAATGCGCAGCTCGAACGACCTGTCGATTTGGAGCGAGCCCCGGCTCCTGTTGGAGGCAAAGGAAATTCCCTCTGCCGCCGACTACCGTAAGAATCCGGTGTTGAGCCATCCCCAGGTACTTCCCGTGGAAGGGGGATTTCGCTTGTATGTCGGATCGGCGAAGGTGGGAAAACATCCCGCCTCCTCACGTTATGTCTGTACCGCATTTTCCGAAACACTTGATGGAACATATATCTCCGATTCCCAAATGCCTTTGATCGAGGCGGTACCGAACGACAAATGGCGTAGTTTGGGGGCTGGACGGATGTGCGTGTACAAGGGTTCCGATTCCTATGTGGCATTGCAGAATGCACGCTATTGGGATGCGGACCGAAAGCAGGAAGCCTCTGCGATCGTGTTGTTGACCAGTATCGATGGACTGCAATGGCAACGTGCCGAAGATCACCCTATTCTTGTTCCCGCCCAGCGGGGTTGGGCCTCTGAACATATCCTGACGTGCGATGTCCGGTACAAACAGGATGAAGCGTGCTGGTATTGCTATTTTTCGGCGACCGGCGAACGTAGGTACGGATTGCTACGCGAGTCGATCGGATTGCTTATCGGTAAGATACCGGCCCTCCGCAAGGCAGGGGAAAACGGTGACAATCTGTTTCCGAACGGGTAGGATGGTACTGGGTATCAGTTCTCTTCGACTCCAGCCGCGATAAAGGACTTGTTGCTCTTTCGGGCAACTTGCAGCTCCCGCTTGTTGCGTTTGCGAAGTTGCGACATGGTCAGCAACTCCACCTGCTCGATGGGTCTGCCCCCTACAAACTGCATGATCGCCGACTCGGTTTCTTCGGTTCCATCAGCCGCGGGGAAGGCGAGGAATCCATGGACCGTATGCGTGCATGCAAGGTATTTGACAGGCGTATCGGCAGAAGCCAGTGCTTCGGCGTACAGTCTCCCATCGTCCAGCAAGGGGTCGTTGTCAGCCGTGATGATCAATGTTGGAGGAAGCCGGGAGTGGTCCTTGGACAACAAGGGGGAGAAGTTGGGGTTCAAGATATCCTTCGGCTCGCTTTGGTAACTTTTGATAAAGAATTGCATCGCACGGCCTGTGAGGGTGGGACTATCCTTGAATTTGTTGAAGGACGGGGTTCTCAACCTGCCGTCTGTAACGGGATATATGAGGATTTGGCCAGCGATCCGAGGCCCCTTCCTATCCCGTGAAAGCCGGCTTACAACCGCGGCAAGGTTTCCGCCCGCACTGTCGCCCATGACAAAGATCCGCTCCGGATCGACTTTCCAATAGCGGGCACCCTGCGATGCCCAGATAAGTGTGTTGTAGCAATCCTCCACGGCGGTGGGGAACTTGTATTGTGGTGCGAGCCGGTAATCGACAGAAAGGACCGCGGCGTTCGTGATCGAGGCGATACGGGCACATATGAAGCTGTATAGGGCCATGTTGCCCCAGACCCAACCGCCGCCATGGTAAAAGATGATCAATGGGCGCAAGCTGGTCAGCTGTTTGGATTCGTTTCCGCGCCGTTGGAAAAAATATCCGGTAAGGACTCCATCCTCGACAGGAATGATGAACGTGCTTGTCTCGACCTTTTTTGCAGGTTTTTTTAGGATTCTGCGGGTAATCCAATTGTTCGGGATGGACCGCTGGTTCTTCTCGCTGATCTGTTGTTCGGTCAGTTCGGTACCATCGATCTCGCCGGTAATCTTTTTGGAGAGTGCGATTATCCGCTGGAGCTTCTTAGAGATGTGTATAGGTTCAACCTTTTCCTGTTGGTCCATTCGAGCTCCTTGTTCCAGTTGTATCAGATAGTGAAAGCCTCTTCCAGTGCTTTACGCATGCTATCGCAATTGGCCTCTTTCCCGGTCCAGTGTGTTACCGCGATCGCCCCTTGGAATACCAACATCCCCAATCCATCGACTGTAGTTGCTCCGGCTTTTTCCGCCGAGACAAGGAACTGTGTGTGCACCGGATTGAAGACAACGTCTGCGGCAATTCGTGTACCATGATCCTTCGGTTCCCAGACCAGGTCGAAACCCTTGTTAGGATCGAACAAACCGACGCTCGTGGCTTGGACCACAAGGTCGTACTGCGCTCCGATTGTGTAGGTGCCGGTGAATGCTTCCTTCGCGAAGGTCGTCTTGACATGGGGTCCGACCCGATCGATGATATCCTGTGCCTTTTCCAAGGTCCGGTTCGCAATGGTTATCGCACTCGCACCGTGCAATGCCAGTTCGGTGATTATGGCCCGTGCGGCACCACCGGCACCTATGACCAGGACATGCATGCCGGCCACAGGTCGGATGAGTTCGATCGAGGTCAAGAATCCTTTTCCATCGGTATTGTCCCCGATATAGTTCCCTTCTTGTTTGATTATGCAGTTTACCGCACCGCTGAGCCGTGCCGATTCGGTGAGCCCGTCGAGAAAGGGAATCACAGCGACTTTGTGTGGAGCAGTGACGTTGGCACCGGAGAATCCGAGGGCTTTGATACCATCGATCGCACGCTCGACATTTGCCGAAGTGACAGTACAGGTAAGGTATCGTGCCGGAAAGAGCATTGAACGGAAGGTCGCTTCCATCATCAGTTGTGTGGGATTGCCGATCACCGGGTCTCCGATACAACAAAAAAGTGACTCCAACGGGCCGTACATGACGGCCTCTTGGCATAACAGTTCATAACTCTTGTTCATGTGGGTGTCCTCATTAAAAATTGGCAATCAACAGTACCATTGTATAGTATTTTTGTGGTGCTGTCATGTTTAAATTTTACCCGGCAAAAGGAATGGATACAAAGACAGGATCGCCTGTGACCTTGATGTCCAAAGTATCCGCGATGCACAGGTTCGAGATGCTCTGATGATCCAAGGATATTAAAAAATCGTGCAACTCCCATCGTAAATTCTTCGAATCCACCGAGGATTTTCCATTGAATAGTGCAGGGAGTACGGATATGGTCATGTCGTGCAAGTAGTCGAATGATCGCTTTTGGCGTACAAGATGAAGGATTTCACAGCCGGTTATCCACAGCTCGGGCGGTCCGTAGGTTGCAAACAGGGTATAGAGATGGAGCAGGTGGTCGAATCGACCTTCACCGCCTCCCACCAGGTTGTAGGAGGAAATCCCTTTGGATGCCACATGTTGCAGCAAAGCTTCGGTATCGGTTACATCCTTATCTTGGGGCAACCGTGTGTGGGCAATGGTATCGAGCAGTCCAAGAGCTGAAATCGAATCGAAGTCTCCAATCGCCTCATCCACGGCAAATCCCATGTTCAGTGCGGTATCGACTCCACTGTCGGCTGCGCACACGTAGGAACATTCGGGAATAAGCGAGATATCGAATCCTGGTAAGGGGCCTTTTCCCCCAGTGAATACCAATGCACGTGTTTCCATGGTGGTATGGTAGCATGTTGTATCGGTGCCGGCAATGCCTATGGAGTTGTCGGAGGACATGAAAAGGCCGCCGTTTGCAGCGGCGGCCTTGCTATTGGTGACAGGAATATTAGAACTTGAACTTGGCTGTGACACCGATGAGAGCGGATTCCCGTACGCCTTCTTCCGAGAAGTAGTAATCGGTATTGTCGAAGAAATATTCGAGATCATCAATAAAATAGTTGGCTTCGACGCCGACACTCAACCAATCGAGAATATTGAAGTCGACACCACCACGAACGTTGAAACCAAACGAATCTTCGTCGGTATACGTTTCATCTTCGGTGATATACCCCAAGTATACCGGGCCCAATCCAGCATAGGGTTCGATCAAGCCCAATGGCATTCTCGCAACCACATCAAGGATATACATCATGAGGAAGTCAGTAGGGTTCTCATCCGGCCATGAGGCGAGAACCAATGCATCGGCAGAAACTCCCAGAAAATCGCTCAGGAAAAGCTCTGCCCGAATACCCGGGACATATGCAGACGAATCATCCGCTTCCAAATCCGACAAGCTGGCATAATTCACCAGTCCAATACTTCCCATGCTTGCTGCATACACAGAAGCTGTCATTGCAACCAACAGTACCAACACAACCAAGAGTGCTTTTTTACTCATGCAATTCCTCCTATTTTTTCCAATACCAGTACCGGTATTGTATGCGAACCTTTTCGGTTCCACAACAAAAAAACACATAACTTGGCAAAAAGTTATGTCAATTGCGAAGAAAATATAAAAAAATATGTTCTATATTGGATTCATATTGGATATGCATTCATCCAAAAAACATAAAAACTTCGATTCGTAGCGGGAATCAAGCGAAAACACGAAGTTGAACTCCCGTATGACAGACCATCCTCCAATCGTCAATTCGACTATGCTGTTGTCCTCGAGTGCTTCCCGTGCAGCCGCCTCGTACAGGAAAGAAATGCCATTGTCGGAGCCAACCAATTGTTTTATCACGTTCAGGTTCCCAATTTCGTCCAAGTGGCAAAAACCTTCTACCGAAAGGCCCCTCTCCGCCAAAATCCGTTCCAACACTGCGCGGGTTCCCGACCCACTTTCCCGAAGCAACAGCCGTTCGCCAAGCAATTCCTCCAACGTCGGATGTGGATGCCGATCCTTGCACGCGTGTGAGCCGATTGCAATGAACCGCTCGTTGGAGAAGAGCCGGTACCCATAGCTCTTCTTGTCGAACGTACCCTCGATGAATGCGAAATCGATGTGGCCGGAATCGATCATGGCCAGGAGGTTTTCGGTGTTGTCGACATGCATCGTGAGTTTCCGCTGCGGATTGCTTTGCATGAGTTTGCGTATGATGGGGGGCAAAGTGAATTCTCCGATCGTCAATGTGGCTCCAAATTTGACGACCTCCATTTCAGAAACTTTGGAGAACTCCTTGATGAATCGGTTGACATCCAACTGCAAGGATTGGGCGAAGGCCTTGAACCGGTTGCCTGCTTCCGTAAGTACCACCTGGCGCCCGACAATGGTAAACAATTCTTGGCCATACAGTTCCTGAAGGGCATGCATGTGATGCGAAACCGCCGGTTGTGTAAGATGCAACTCTTGGGCCGCCTTGGTGAAACTCATATGTTCGCATACCGCAAGGAACGTGTGGATTCGAAAATCAAGCATCCTGACCACCTATTACAAAAAATTATGTATAGATAATAAAATATAATTTGTAATTATGATAGGTTTTCGATACATTCATTACCATGAATACAACGACACACGATACATCGGTATCATATTTCTCCAAGGTCCTCGGTCTTGTTCCCGGCATTGTCTTTGCCACCACCATGGCATTGGTCGGAAACCTGCTCAGTTCCCTCGTACCAAACCACCTCATAAGTGGTGGGGTCTTCGCATTATTGGTGGGTATGGGATTCCACCCCCTTGCAAAACGTTTTTCCCTGTTCCAGGCAGGAATCACCTTCACCGGGAAGCGGATCCTGAAACTCGCCATCATTGGCATGGGCGTGACTTTGAGCGTGCAACAGGTCATGCACGTCGGAGCATTCTCCCTTATTGTCATGCTGTTCACCCTGGCTACGGCTTTTGGCGGAGGGTACCTGGTCGGCAAGCTCCTGGGGCTCCCGTGGCGACAGTCGGGGTTGATATCGGCAGGGACTGGGATTTGTGGTGGATCCGCAATCGCGGCAATCGCTCCCGTCATCGACGCCGATTCACAGGACGTCGCCTATGCGCTTTCAGCCACGTTCTTGTACGATATTGTGATGGTTGTGCTGTTTCCGCTCATGGGAAGGGCATTAGGTATGAGTGACCTGGGATTCGGCCTGTGGGCGGGAACCGCGGTGAACGACACTTCGTCTGTCGTGGCGGCAGGATATGCGTTCTCCGAAGCCGCAGGCAATTTTGCCATCGTGGTGAAACTGACACGGACATTGTCGATTGTCCCGGTGGTGCTGGTGTTCTCCTACATCCAGATGCGTTCGGTGGCGAGGCAAGCCCAAACGGGAGGCGGTGCCAAGTTCTCCTTCAGGGCTGTTTTCCCCTGGTTTGTACTGCTTTTCCTGGCAGTTGTAGTGTTCAATAGTCTCGGAGCCTTTTCCACCGAAGCTGCCGCTGGCATAGCCAAGACGGGTAAGTTCTGCATGGTCATGGCACTGGGTGCGATAGGGTTGAAAACAGATGCCGTGCACTTGTTCCGCTCGGGATTCAAGCCGATGCTGCATGGTTTCATCATCTCGACAGCGGTCGTGGTAGTGTCGTTTCTCGTGCAAATGATGTTGAACCAGACCTGAAAACACATGATTGGAGCATACAGGCCAACAAATCCACTTGCGCAATCTACATCTGCAGGGTAACATCCAAAGGTAACCGACAAACGGTTCGCATGTATGAGGAGGTGCGTTTATGAGTACAGTGAGATCGATACTTGACCAGAAGGGAAGCGAGATTGTGACCGTCCTTCCTTCCGATACCTTGGCACAAGCCATCCTGAAATTGACCCAGCACAGAATCGGTGCCGTGTTGGTTCTCGATGAAGCCGGTACCATCAAGGGTATCCTTTCAGAACGCGATGTGGTCAAACATCTCGCCGGGCGCATTGAATTCTCGACGACAGTCTCTGTTTCGGACGTCATGACCAAAGGGGTCACCTATGTGAAACCCCACCAGAGTCTCGACGAGTGTCTCCAGCTCATGACCACAGGACGGTTCAGACACCTGCCGGTCGTAGACAATGACGCGGTCGTCGGTATCATCTCCATTGGAGACGTGGTAAAGGCAGTCCTTGCGGACCGCGCTTTCCAGATCGGACAATTGGAATATTACATCACCAATACGTTCTAGTCGGGCAACCATAGATGTTGGAAACCCTGCTTCCCGTATTTCCCGTATTGTTGTTGTTCATAGTTGGTTATTCCCTCCAGAAAACCAGCTTCTTCTCTCCCCGTTCCATCGGGGACATGAAGAAGCTGGTTTCCAATCTCGCATTGCCGGCACTCCTGTTCCAGGCATTCTCGGCAATTGAAGTGGAAGCCAGTTACCTTGTCCTGGTAGTGCTGGTATTCGCCTCGTGTGGACTCATGGTGGTACTCGGCAAGCTGCTTGCACGACCATCCCGCATCGAATCGCCTTATTTCGCCTTGATGATGGGTGGCTTCGAAATGGGAATGCTCGGATATGCCTTGTTCCTCGCATTGTATGGTCAGCAGCATCTTGGCAAGATCGCTCTGGTCGATCTCGGACAGGTGGTCTTCGTCTTCTTCGTGCTCATGGCGCTGTTGATCAAGGAACGGGGCGGTATAGGCACGCCAAAAGCACTGGTGAAGCAGTTCGCATCCAGCCCGGTGATCATTTCCATTTTCAGCGGATTGGTTGTCAGTGTCATAAAGCCCCATGTCGACTCCGGTCCGTTTCTCCACAGCCTCGGTGAATTTGTCGACATGCTCAGCGGGCTTACCGTCCCGCTTATCGCCATTACCATCGGGTATGGTATCAGCATCCAAAAGGAAGGCCTGGTCGCATCGCTGAAGACCATTCTAGTTCGCAAGGTCCTTTCGTTGGCACTGGTATTGCTGCTCAATACGTTCATCGTCGACAAATTGTTGGGAATGGATGCCATGTACCGCTATGCGATGATGGTCATGTTCCTGACACCACCACCGTTTGTCATCTCGATTTTCATGAAGCAGGACGACAAGCCCAACATGGATTATGTGGCGAATACCCTGTCCCTCGATACGGTGGTATCGATCCTGCTCATCATCACCATGGCTGCCATATACGTCTAGTCAGTCAGTGGCCAGCACCGACAGATCCACAAGCCTCCCGCGGTCCTTCACCAGCATCTGCCTCGAGTCGACGAACGCAATGATTCCCTCCTCCTCAAGCTGGGACAGCTTGCGGCTCAGCGTCTCACGTGCCATGCCCACATAGTTGGCCAACCCTTCACGACTGAGGGGAAGGATCACTTCCAGGCCCTTGTCGGTCTGCTTCCCGTAAGTGTCCATGAATTCCAACAACATGGAGGCAATCCGCATCTCGGCATTGCGACCACCCATACTCTGTACGACCAGTTCCAGACGTCGCATACGGTGGGCCATAGCCTCGATCAACTCCAAGGCCACAGGAGGGTGTTCGGCCAACAATTGCATGAGCTGTGTCTTGGAGAGGATGCAGACATGAGTCTCCTCCAATGCTTCGACCGAATAGGGCACCGCATCCTCGGTGAAAAGGAACCGGGCACCGAAATAGTCGTGGGTAGGGAAAATGTAGAGGATTTGCTCCCTGCCATCGGTTGTAATCCGATACGCCTTGGCACTACCATGCTGGATTACTGTGAAACCCAGCGGATGCGAACCTTCGCTGATGATAGTCTCTCCCTTGTGGTAGGATTTGTGTTGCATCTGGGCAGTGATTGTCACCAGGTTCGCGTGGTCAAGACTGGCGAACAACGGGACCTTGCTCAGGCAGAGATCGTGTAGGCATGTGCAGGACATGCAGTTGGAATCCATGGGCACCTCCCCGACTACGATATCATAGATGTGATTTGAATCACAGCAAACTTTTTCGCTGCATGGTACACACATACCCGATAGGAGTATGCAATGGATACCAGAACACATATCATCGAAAACTACACACCGTACGACGGAGACGAATCGTTCCTCGCCGAGCCCACCGGACGGACACGGGCCCTGTGGAGCAAGCTTTCATCCGCACTGGCCCTCGAACGTGACCGTGGCGGCATGTACGATATCGATAGCGAGACGATCTCCACGATCACCAGCCATGATCCCGGTTATATCGACAGGGATTTGGAAACGATTGTCGGATTGCAGACAGACGAGGCGTTGAAACGGGCTATCATGCCATTTGGTGGCATCAGGCTCATACACACGGAACTGGAGGCCTACGGACGGAAAGTTCCCGAACGGGTCCAGGACATATTCAATTACCGCAAGACGCACAACGATGGAGTATTCGATGCCTATACCGACGAAATGAAGAAGGCACGCCATAGCGGTATCATCACAGGCCTTCCCGATGCCTATGGACGGGGGAGGATCATCGGCGACTACCGCAGGGTTCCCCTGTTCGGTACCGCCGAATTGATCGAACGGAAGAAATATGCGAAGAAGCATGCGTATTTCGATATCATGGATGAGAAGACCATGCGCGACCGGGAGGAGCTGAGCGAGCAGATCCGCTCGTTGCAGGAACTCACCGACATGGCCGCATCGTACGGCTATGATATCTCACGTCCGGCATGCGATACCAAGGAAGCTGTCCAATGGCTCTACTTTGCGTTCCTGGCCGCCGTCAAGGAGCAGAATGGTGCTGCGATGAGTTTGGGGAGAGTCTCGACCTTCCTCGATATCTACGCCGAGGCCGATCTTGCCAGCGGACGGTACACCGAATCGGAAATCCAGGAGTTTATCGACCACTTTGTCATGAAACTGCGTATCGTACGGTTCCTCCGGACCCCCGCCTACGACGAGCTGTTCAGCGGTGACCCCACATGGGTGACCGAAACGATCGGAGGCATGGCCGAGGATGGTCGCCACATGGTGACCAAGATGAGTTATCGGTTCCTCCATACATTGACGAACTTGGGACCTGCCCCGGAACCGAACCTGACGATCTTGTGGAGCGAGCGTTTGCCCGAAGCATTCAAGCGGTACTGCGCCGCCATGTCGATCGAAACCTCGTCGATCCAATACGAGAACGACGACTTGATGAAACCAAAGTATGGTGACGATTACGGAATCGCCTGCTGTGTCTCGGCGATGGCAATCGGCAAGCAGATGCAATTCTTCGGCGCCCGGGTGAATCTCGCCAAAGCCCTGCTGTATGCGATCAACGGCGGCAGGGATGAATTGGATGGGCGCCAGATCGGGCCGGAAATGGCTCCTGTCGGTGATGGATACCTCGATTACGATGAGGTGCGCCGAAAATTCGATGCCATGTGCGATTGGCTCGGCAAGCTCTATATCGATACATTGAATATCATCCACTATATGCATGACAAGTACTGCTATGAGCGGATCGAGATGGCACTGCATGACGAGAAGGTGCTTCGGACCATGGCTGGTGGAATCGCGGGCTTGAGCGTGGTGGCTGATAGCCTCTCGGCCATCAAGCACGCCAAGGTGAAACCGATCAGGGACGAACGCGGCCTGGTGGTCGACTTCTCCATCGAAGGGACGTACCCCGCATATGGAAACAACGACCCGGCGGTCGATGCTATCGCGGTCGATATCGTACGGAGTTTCATGCGGAACTTGCGGACACACCATACCTACCGCGAGAGCGTTCCGACGTTGTCCGTGCTTACCATAACCAGCAACGTCGTCTACGGAAAGAAGACCGGGGCAACCCCGGACGGCAGGAAGAAGGGCGAGCCGTTCGCTCCAGGCGCAAACCCGATGCACGGAAGGGATACCAAAGGTTGTGTTGCCAGCATGAAAAGCGTTGCTGCGATCCCTTACGATGACGCCGAGGATGGAATCTCCTATACATTCAGCATCATCCCGGGAGCCTTGGGGAAAAGTCGGCACCAACAGGTAGAGAATCTGGTCACCCTGTTGGACGGATACTTCCATGAAACCGGCCACCATATCAATGTGAACGTCTTGGATCGCGAGATACTGCTCGATGCGATGGAGCACCCCGAGTTGTATCCGCAGCTTACCATCCGTGTCAGCGGATATGCTGTCAATTTCATCAAACTTACAAGGGAACAGCAGCTGGATGTTATCCACCGGACTTTCCACGAGTATCTCTAGGAGGCATGACATGGGAATCAAAGGTCGAATCCATTCGGTTGAAACCTTCGGAACTGTCGACGGTCCAGGAATCCGCTATGTGGTGTTCCTGCAAGGATGCGCACTCCGGTGCAAGTATTGCCACAATCCCGATACGTGGAACAGTGCGTGCGGAAACGAGTCCGATTCGGAGGATGTCGTACGCGACATGCTTTCCTACAAATCCTTCATCCGTTCGGGCGGTATCACCGTAAGTGGGGGCGAGCCGTTGTTGCAAGGCGAGTTCACCAAGGATATCATCGAACGGGCCAAGCGGGCGGGACTCCACACCGCACTCGATACGGCGGGAAGCGTCCCACTGGATTGTTCGAGGGCGGTCCTCGATGCGGTGGATCTTGTAATGCTCGATATCAAGAGCATCGACGACAAGCAATGTTGGAGCCTCACAGGGAGAGGGAATGCGGAAACCCTCGCGACGCTCGATTATCTGGAGAGCATCGGGAAACCGGTGTGGTTGCGGCATGTGCTGCTCCCCGGTTGGACGCTCGAGCGGTCGCAGTTGAACACCCTGGCGGACCATCTTGCGCAGTACCGGTGCATAGAACAGGTCGAATTGCTTCCATTCCACAAGATGGGTGAATTCAAATGGAAGGAGCTTGGATACCAGTATGCTCTCTTGGGAACTCCGGAGCCGACGGAAGATGCCGTATCGATGGCACGGGAAATCATGGAGGCCAGGGGTTTGCAGGTATTGCTGCGTGATCATGACATCGAAGCCAAATCCAAGAAGATTGGCTAACGATCTGCACCATCCTAATCTTTGCTTTTCCTTGCCCTCTGTCCGATCCGATCCAAGTTCAGCCACACGTGTATGTTGTTGCAGATTCCCAGACCGACGCTGGACGGCGTGGCGTGGCTCCCGTATAATCGGTCGGTAGAAGGAGAGCCCTATGCGCATAGCGATCTATGGAGCCGGTTCACTCGGTACGATTCTCGGAGCATATATTGCCAAGGCGGGTTTGGATGTCGAGCTCATCAGCCGTAATACCGCCCACGTAGAGGCATTGCGGACCAATGGTGCCCGGATTGTGGGTACTCGTGATATGTGCGTAGAGGTGGAGGCGTACTTGCCTCTTCAGATGCACGGAACCTACGATGTCATACTCCTGTTGACCAAGCAATTGGAGAATGCAACGGTCGTGACATCGCTCAAGCCATTCTTGGCTGCCGACGGAATACTCTGCACCATGCAAAATGGTCTTCCGGAACCCGAGATTGTCGGGATTCTCGGAGCGGACCACACCATGGGATGCGCCGTAGGGTGGGGTGCCACGTTGCTGGAACCTGGAGTCGCCGAATTGACCAGTGAAGCCGATACGTTCGTATTCAATCTCGGTATCCCCGATGGTGGCGATGCGAGGAATCTCGATGTGGTCGCTCCAATCCTGCGTACGATGGGAACCGTAGTGGTCGAACGGAATTTCATGGGAGCACGATGGTCCAAATTGTTGGTGAATGCTTCGTTCAGCGGTATGGCAACCGCTTTGGGCTGTACATTCGGCGATGTTACTTCCAATAGGCGGGCGCGCCGATTGGCCCAACTGATCATAAAGGAGTGTATTGATACCGCCCAAGCACTGGGTGTGAGAATCGAGCCGATCCAAGGCAAGGATATCGTGCGTCTGTTCGATTACCACAACCCGTTGAAGCAATGGATTTCCTTCATGTTGATTCCCTTCGCCATGAAGAAGCACGCCAAATTGAAGCCAAGCATGCTTCAGGATATCGAGAAGGGAAAGCCGTGCGAGATCGATGCCATAAACGGCGTTGTTTCCATGCAGGGAATGATTGCACAGGTTCCAACGCCCGTGAATGACCGGGTGGTCGAAATAATCCATCGGATAGAAAAGGATGGGTCGACTCCGTCGATGGACAACCTCAACCGGTTTTCAGAATTCAAGTGACAGTTGAAAATTCCCAATCCACCGGGCGTGTGATATATTCATAGGTGGAGGACGACTATGGATATTCAACCGGACGAAGCGATGTTGGCTGCGGTAGATCGGGCTCGGAAGCACATGCGGTCCGACTTCGGAGGTCCGTTCGGTGCTGCCATCATCAAGAACGGGCAACTGGTCGCCATATCGGCAAACTCGGTTCTCAGGGATCATGACGCTTCGGCCCATGCCGAGGTCAACGCGATACGTGAAGCGGGCAGGGTACTTGGAACCCACGACCTTACCGGATGTGTCCTCTATGCGACCGGCTACCCATGCCCCATGTGCCTTTCGGCAATTATCTGGGCCAATATCGATACGGTCTATTTCGGGTGTGATGCCAAGGAGGCCGAGGAAATCGGTTTTCGGGACGATTTCATCTATAGGTTCATCGAGGGCAAGCGGGCCGATGGGAGCATTCTCACCTTGCGGCAGTTGGAGCACGATGCATGCCGGGCTTTGTACGACGAGTATAGGGAAATGGGAAAAGTGGTATATTGACTATCCGCTCCGATACACCGGTCAGCGAAGTTTCCAGGCAAGGTCGGAAAGGAAAAGTTGCTGTTTCAACGAAGCAACGGTGCTTTCCCTGTTGATGTGGACAAACTCTATGCCCATGATTTCGCACCAGTCCTCCAACATTCCTGCGGTCGCGTCGTAACTGAGTACGGCGTGATGCGCTCCGCCGGCAAGCATCCAGAGGTGGCTTGCCGTGTTCAAGTCGGGTTCGGGCCTCCACATCACGCGGGCAACCGGCAGCTTGGGCATGCGGAATATCGGCTTGACAACTTCGATATCGTTGACAATGAGTCTCACCCTGCCACCCATGTCGACCAGCGATACCAGCACAGCCGTACCGGGATGGCCTTCGAAGACCAATCGTGCAGGAGGTTCTTTACCGCCGATTCCCAATGCATGGACTTCGATCCGCGCTTTTTCGGTAGCAATCGAGGGACAAATCTCCAACATGTGGGCACCGAGGGAGAGTTCGTTTCCTTTCTCCAGGTGATAGGTGTAGTCCTCCATGAAACTGGTGCCGCCACCCATTCCCTCGGTCATCCGCTTGAGCAGACTGGTCATCGCCGACACTTTCCAATCACCCTCTCCCCCGTAGCCATACCCTTCCTTCATGAGGTCCTGGCTGGCTAGTCCCGGAAGCTGACGCATCTGTTGAAGATCCTCGAACGTATTGGAGAAAGCCTGAGCCCCCTCACGCTCGAGGAACTTTCGCATGGCGACCTCTTCCCTGGCCTGGTAACGGACTGTTTCCACCTCTTTGGTGACCATTTCATAGGTGTCGCGATAGGCCTGCATTTGTGCATCGACCTCTGCTTCGCCGACTGCTTCCAATTCCCTGACCAAGTCTCCGACACCCCACGTGTTGACCTGCCAGCCAAGTTGCATCTGTACTTCAACCTTGTCCCCTTCCGTAACGGCTACGTTGCGCATGTTGTCGCCAAATCGGATCACTTTGAGTTTTCGGCTTTCGACAGCTCCAATGGCAGAACGCATCCATGATCCAAGCGACTTTTGGACCTGCGTATCTTCCCAGTAGCCGGTGATTATCTTGCGCCCGATTCGCATCCGAGCGGCAATGAACGCATGCTCGCGATCCCCGTGGGCCGATTGGTTCAGGTTCATGAAGTCCATATCGATTTCCGTATCGGGAATAGTACGGTTGAATTGGGTATGGAAATGACAGTAGGGTTTTTGCAGAAGATTCAAGCCGTTGATCCACATTTTCGAAGGAGAGAACGTATGCATCCAGGTAATGATACCGGCGCAGCTTTCTGTGTAGTTCGCTTCCCTGATACACAGTTCGATCTCCTGTGGCGTCTTGACAGTTGCGCGATACACTACCTTGGCCGGAAGAATACCGGAGGAATCAAGTCCTTCCACCATCTGTTTGGCGTGGGATGCCACCTGTGCCAACGTGTCCGGACCATAGAGGAATTGAGAACCGACCACGAACCAAAACTCATACGCACCTATCGGCTTCCTATCCATAGTTATCCTCCTGCGCACAGATCCAGCGGGCTCTTTTCAAACCTGTGCGTTTACGTTAACGCTTTTGTTTGTATCTTAAGTATCGGTTTTCCTATTTGTCAAGGTAAAAAATACTGCCAGGGGATAGAAATATTGAATAATGCTGGGTAATACGCTGGCATTGAATAGTATCCAGTGAGCTCAGTATATTATAATTCATTAAAATATATAGAAATAAATAGTTTGCTCAAGGGAATTCGATACTGAAACAGTTCCAAAATCAACCGACGGTAGTTTTAAGAAAAATCAACGAACTATTTGAAGGTAACGTACACACAAAAAATGGTAGAATTTTACCATCCGAAATGGCAAAAAGTTGGAGATCCACGGAGAAGGTTTTCGAAGGCATGGTACTGGGACCTATCTGTCATAGACGACTGAATATAAAAATATCTCTCGGTTATACCGAGAGATATTTTTGGAGGTAAGGGGATTCGAACCCCTGGCCTATTGATTGCGAACCAATCGCTCTAGCCAACTGAGCTATACCCCCAATTGTTGCGGTCCGCGACACATTCCCTGCTCTGTCTCAGGTTGCATGCGGCTCAGGGCGCTAGACAAAATTATCTCACCGGATAATCTTAGTCAAGGGGTGAAAAGCATTTCCATCCAGATCCTTCATGAATTCAATTCTACTCAACGGAGGACTGAAATAATACCCTTGGACCATATCACAACCGATTTTGCGCAGATACGCAACTTGCTGCTCGTTCTCGACACCTTCAACGATTACCCGGAAATCCATCTGTCGGACCACTTTGATGAGACTTTCGATGAAATGGTGCATCCTATTTTGTTCCTGAACATCCCACAACAGCGTTTTGTCCAGTTTAATGCATTTGAACGGAAGGTTCACCATATACGAGAGGTTCGAATATCCGGTTCCGAAATCATCGAGGTGGAAATTGATGCCATGGACTATCAACGACTCCATGACTGCCAATGCTTCAGCGAAGGAAGAGCCGATGAATGTACTTTCGGTGATTTCAAGGTTAATGGTCCCGGCAGGAATACGATAGCGGCCTACTATTTCAAGGATATCGCGTACAATATTTCCATCTGCAAATTGCAAACTGGAAAAATTTACTGAGATTACAGGCATCTCCTTGCCTTTCGATCGTATTTCATCGAGCAGGATGCAAACCTTTTCAAGTACCCAGCGTCCCAGTTCCCCAATGATTCCCAACTCCTCGGCCAAGGGAATGAATTCAACGGGATGGATCGTTCCCATCTTCCCATCTTCCATACGCAGCAAGGCCTCGGCCATTTCCATATTGCCCGAACCAAGAGAAAATATCGGTTGGAAATCGAGGGAAAGGCTGTCGGTGGATATAGCCTGCAACAGTCTGTCGGACAATTGGCTCTTACGACGGATGGTACGCAAGATCATGGTGTCGCAATCGACCGTCTGCCCTTTTCCCCGGTTCTTGGCCGTCCTGACCGTATGGTCGAGCAATGTGATGGGATCGGCGGTCGGATCTGCCCTGAATGGTAGTTCGAGTGTCGCAAGCGATGCACTCAGGCGGCTGGCGACACCCTCGACTTTCCACTGGAATGTGAACAGGTTCGCAATCCGTTCAACCACGGATTGATCGTTGACCGGATCGGCGATGATCGCCAACTCATCCCCTCCATAGCGGTATACTTGGCCTTTGGGACACAGTTCCTGCAACTTGTCCGCCACCAACTTGATGAACATATCGCCACGCTTTTGACCGAATGTATCATTCACTGATTTGAAGTTGTCCAAACTGACAACAACAACCAGGGCTTTCTTGTTGTGGTGGGCAAGGTTTTCCAAATTCGAGACAAACGACTCCCGATTCGGGTATTGCGTGAGGTTGTCTATCGATATCCTGCGTGTCTGGAAGTTCAGGTACACCGAAAGGATCGCAATCGCCAACGCAGTCCCGGTCAGTATGATTTCCAAATAGAGTATCTGGACGATTACAATGCCAAGGGATATCATGGGAAACCAGAGAACCACCTTGAAGAAGAAGCGGTCGAGATACTGTCTTTCTTGGAACACCGCTATCAAGCCGACTATGATATGGAAAATTGCCAGAATCAGCGAGATCCTGTTTATGGGGCCCCTGAAATACTTGTTGGTCTCATCCAGGTAGAACAACCATCCGTATTGGAAATTGAGCAATACGATGATCTCATATATGAAGGTACTTCCCAGAATTATAGCTGAAGTGGTCTTGAGCCGGACCCGATGCTCGGGGGGTGCCTGTTCGAAGGCGTACAGGAGAATGTAGAATATGAATACCAGTGTCACCGGTGGGTACAGGGCGAAATATGCTGTATTGACCACCATATTTACCCAGCGTGGAACAACGAGGTACAGGTAGACTGTTTGGATGGAGGCAAAATTCAAAAGGAAACAGAAGAGCGAGTAATACAACGTGAAGGTAAACATGCGGTCTCTGGTGGTAGGCATGGCATGGGCGTCGCGCGAGTTTATGAGAATGACAATTATTACCAAAGCGGAAATCATTTCCGGGGCCGCATTCCAATACATCAAGCAATCTCCTACGGTCGGAAAACAAGGTTCTCGATGAAGCATCACGCTTTACAAGTCGATGGTCACGATTGATTTTCATCCAATCCCGAAAAAAAAGCAAGCTAATATACAAGCGGTCTGGAAAAAAGCTGACGTTGAGTGTGAATACGTAAGGAATTCTTGGTTATTTAATGAATTACATCCGAAAGTATTGTCAAGATTACCGGCGGTGACTATCATACGGGCGTATGGAAAAGAGAAGTGTCCGCATGAAAAAGAGCCTATCTCCCTACCTGTACTTTGTTCCGGCACTGGTGCTCGCCTATCTCTTCAGTTACCGTCCGTTCTTCAAGACAGTCGCGAACAGTCTCTCCCTGGTCAATTTTTCGGGCAAGATAATCGAATTCGTCGGATTGGAGAATTTCCAATCCCTCTTCGCCGACAGGAATTTCCAGACAAGTCTCGTCAATACTTTCCGTTTCGCACTATTCTTCATTCCCATCGACCTTGTATTTTGTTTGGTATGTGCTTTGCTGGTGTATAGGAAGAGGCGGTTCAATGCACTGAACGAAACCTTGTTCATCATGCCTATGGCAGTGGCCATGAGTTCGGCAGCCCTTGTATTCAAAGCCATCTTCAATCCGACCATTGGTGTGGTGAACCACCTGTTCGGTATTTCTGTCCAGTGGTTCAACGACCCCGCGTGGGCAATGTTCACCATTGTATTCCTTGGTGTCTGGATGGCTATGGGTCTCGACTTCCTTCTGCTTGTGGGAGCTTTGCGGAGTGTTCCAAGACACATAGTGGAAGCCGCGGAAATCGAAGGTGCCGGGACCATAGCGAAATTTTTCAGGATCCAACTGCCACTGATATCGCCGACAATCCTTTTCATTGTCAGTACCAGACTGCGCGACAGCATGTTGCTCAGCGGTCCGGTTATGGTCATGACAAGCGGCGGACCGTACCGGTCCACCCAAACACTTGTCTACCAGATGTATATCGAAGGCTTTACCGCCGGTAATTATAGCAAGGGTTCGGCGATCAGTGTGGTGGTATTTGTCTTGACGTTCCTGTTGATCCTGCTTGCCTTCAGATTCGAGCGGAAGGGGGTGTTCTACCAATGAACCCTTTCATGAAACGTACCGATATCGCGAAAGCCACAGGAGCAACGGTGTTGGGGCTCGTTGTAGTTTTTCCAATCTATTATGCATTCAGCGCCTCCTTCTTCACAATCGGAGAATTTTCCACCTATCCACCGACACTGTTTCCCTCGACTTTCTCCCTGGTGAACTACATTCGGGCACTTACCGAGTCCATGCTGGCCCGGTTCATGGTGAACTCGTTGGCGGTCAGTCTGGTCGGTTCCCTGTTGAGGATGATTGTTGCCATATTGGCGGCCTTTGCAGTCGCTTTTCTCAAATTCAAGGGCAAACAGGTTTTGTTTTTCCTGGTTCTCGGGACCATGATGTTGCCTGGGGATGCCTTGATAATCGAAAATTATCTTACCATCAGCCGGCTCGGGTTGGTCGACTCCTATCTGGGAATCATGTCGGTATACCTGTTGGCCCCCGTACAAATGTTCATGTTGCGTCAAAGCTTCAAGACCATTCCCCTGACATATAGGGAATCCGCGGCGATAGACGGATGCTCGGATTTCAGATTCCTCACATCGATCGTATTGCCGATGTCCCGGCCCATCGTGTTGACGCTGTCCCTGCATTCCTTCGTTACTATCTGGAACACCTACCTATGGCCTTTGTTGGTGACAAACAATCCCGAGATGCGGACAGTACAGGTTGGGATTACCATGCTTGGATATGCCGATAGTCTCGACTATGGTCCGATATTCGCTGCCATATCACTATTGCTGATGCCATCGATCATCATTTTCCTCTTGATGAGGAAGAAGATAGTCGAGGGAATTGCATCCGGCGCCATTGTCGGTTGAATTTAGTATATTCCATATCGTAAGGAGATGAGGAAATGAACATTCACACACACATGAAAAGAACTTTTTCATATACCATTCTGTTGGTCGCCATAGGATTTTTGCTTGCAGGTCCGTTATTTGGTGCGGGCAGTAGGGATACAACCACATCGACAGGAGACGGTGGACCGGTAACAGTAGAATTCTGGCATTCCAACAGCGGATTGCTGGGCGAGGCGATGACCGAACTGGTCGCACGCTTCAATGCGACCGTTGGAACCGAGAAGGCTATAGTTGTCCAAGAGATATACCAGGGGAAGGCCGCGGATGTCGCGACCAAGCTTCGCGCAGGGTTGCAGGCGAACAGGGCACAAGACCTTCCCGATCTCGCGCAGTTGGATGCGACAGGAGTCATGGATGTACGGGATTCGTCGATGATGGTCCCTGTGCAGACACTTGTGGAATCCGATCCTGATTTCAACCTGGACGAATTGCAGCCGGGAACGGTGCTTTCCATGACCTATAAGGGAAAGTTGATCGGAATGCCCTTCAATGCATCGACAATCCTATTGTATTACAATAAGGACGCTTTCAAGGAAGCAGGACTTGATCCGGAAAAGCCTCCCCGGACCTTGGCCGAATTGGCCGATTACGCGGGAAAGCTGGTGATCTATGATTCCGATGGGAAAACGGTGGTCCGATATGGATTTGCGGGTGTCCCCACCACGTATGAGCTGGTCTCTTGGATCGGACAACAGCATGGTGTGTCGTATCTCACCGACAAGTCCAATGGGCATGATGGGAATCCGACCAAGGTGGTGTTCGATTCGGAAGGGACTCTTGCGACATTCCTCGATGAATGGCGTAAGGTCTATGCAAGCGGCGGTTTGGGAAATCTGACCAGCGATGTCCGCCAACAGTTCATTGCAGGAAAAACAGCCATGTTCGCGACTTCCACCAGCTCCCTGGCTACAGTGATCGATTCGGTTGCCGGTCGGTTTGAATTGGGAGCGGGGTATTTCCCCATGGTCAATTCAGAGAGTACCGGTGGAGTCAATATCGGTGGCGGAGCGATCTTTGTCTTTGAGAACAAGAATGATCCGGGCAAAAGGGCTTCATGGGAATTCTTGAAATACCTCATGAGCGCCGAATCCCAGTTGTTCTGGCACCAGAAGACCGGGTATTTCCCCGTAAACCTCGGAACCTACGGGCTTCCGGGATTCAAGGATCATATCGCCAGGAATCCCTTGTTCAAGGTTGCCATAGACCAATTGAACGACAGCAGCCCTCAAATCCAGAGTGTCTGGTGGCCCAACAGCTACCAAGCCTATTTTGAGATCCAAAATGGAATCCTGGAAATGTTGGAGAAAGGCTTGGGCACGGAAGAGACCGTACAGAAGCTCTCATCGGTGTTGAACCGGTACATGGATGAATACAATCGGATGAACAAGGAGTAGGCATGCGGGTAGCGACTTCGACGAATATCATCTCGTACAACCGGGGAGGGAACAGGATTCCCATGGTGGAATTCATACCCTTCCTCGCGGAGTCCGGCTTCACGGTCTTGGATTTGAATTTTTGTGAGATGATGAATCCTTGGTCAGAATTGCTTGGCTCCGGTTGGGGGGATTATGTCCGTCGACTGGCCGAATTGGAGCGTACGTATGGTTTGGTATACAACCAATCCCACGCACCGTACGCCCATGCCCGCTTTGGTATGGATTCGGCTGGGGGAAGCGAGCTGGACAGGCAGATCGAACGCACTATCCATATCGCAGGGGAATTGGGGATACCTTGGGTAGTGTTGCATTCGGCGACCGATTTCGCGGCGGGGGGAGGAACCTGCTCCCTCCAAAGGAATTTGGACTGGATTGGACACTTCGTGGAAACCGCGGCACAGGTTGGAACGGGAATTGCCTTGGAGAATCTGGATTTCGGCAAGACGGGAAGACCCGAATTCACCTCGCGCATTTCCGATCTGGTACGTCTCGTCGATGCATTCGATCGTCCCAACGTTGCGGCGTGTTATGATTTCGGGCATGCCCACCTGACCGGAGCGTATCACAAGGAAAATCTGTATGCCCTGGGCGACCGCTTGGCTTGTCTCCATGTTGCGGACAACCATGGCCTGAACGACGAACACTTGCTGCCTTTCTATGGAACGGTTCCTTGGGAACTCTGCATGCAGTCACTTGCGGAAATGGGATATGCAGGTGATTTGACCTATGAAGTCATGTTCTTTACGCAATATCTTCCCGAAGGATTGAAGGGCTCCTTCCTGCAACATGCCCGGGATGTCGGCAACTACCTTGTGCAGTTGTTCGATTCGGCCAATGGAGGTTGATGGAAATCGCAACGGTCCATGAATTCGCATTCGGTGCAGGCTGGACCGGGACAGGCTTGGAAGTCGCCCTTGACTGATTCCAACTGTTGGACATGCCATGACAACTCTTCAAGCAGGGCGTCGAGCTCCTTGCGTTTTCGGATTGTTTCGGTCACCTGCTTGCGATATTGTTTGAGCAACTCTGTTTTTCTTTTTCTTCCGGTTGAGTCTTCCGGACCCATGCGTATGATGCGACCGATTTGTTCCAAGGAGAATCCGTATCGCTTCAATTGCAGTATTCGCAACAGATAGATGTGGTCGGTATCCGTGTAGTACCGTTGTCCTCCATCCGAACGGCTCTGGGTCTTCAAAAGTCCCAGAGCTTCATAATATCGTACGGTTCGGACTGTGACTTTGGCTTTTCGGGCCAACTCACCGATCCGGAAGGTTTGATCAGCCAATATGTGCCACCTCGAATCCTACGCAAAGACCTCTTTTGCGCCTTGGTACACGATTCTCACCAAGTCTTCGATCTCTTCAAGGTCTGTGCTGGAGAAAGCGAGTCTGAGATACGTGTTCTTAATGGAAATGGTTCCCACTTCATATGTATCCAACAGGTGTAGTCTGAGTTTCTCGGCATCCCCTGCACACACGAACGACATGAAGTACCCCGAGTTGAACGGAAGGGGAGTGAGGTATGCATTGCCGGCATATTTTGCCAGGACCTGTTTCATCAACCGGTAGCGTTCACCAATCAGTGCAATCCCAGCTTCCTTTTCCTTGTGGTACGTGGCACTCTGCATTCCCTTGAGCAATATGCTTTGCGCCGGTTTGGAACAGGAGGAGACGTTCCCTCTGATAGCACCCATGGTCTTTTTGACCAAAGCTTCATAGTGTGCTTCGGTCATCCCCTTGGAGTTGTACGTGATGAATCCGACCCTGAAGCCCCAGACCATCTCCTCTTTTGTCGCCGCATCGCCTTTGATAGCGAAGATGTTCTCATGCGCATCACACAATAGGGAGAACAACGATTCCCTGCAGATATCCTCTTCAAAAAACAGCCCGAAATATGCATCGTCAGTGAAGATCAACAATTTCCTTCCCTGCTGTGCCTTGGAAACTAGCATGGAGACAAGTCTTGCAGCTTCGTCATTCGTGGGAGTATACCCAGTGGGGTTGTTGGGAAAGTTCAGGATCATGGCAACATGCGGACCTTCGATTGCATCGATGGTTTCCGAGAGTCCGGTGATATTGAGCTTTCCGTCTGCGAACAGGGGAAAGGGGACTTGTTTGGCTTCCCGTTGCTCGGTGAACACCAGGTTGTAGTTTCCCCAGTACATATCGGGGACTATGATCGATTCGCCTTTGTCGAGGAAAAGCGAAGCCGCCAGGCTGATCGCATGCGTGAGGCCTCCGGTTACCACAGGGAGGCTGGTGTGTTTTCCTGCCATGGATGGATTTTTCTTCACCATCTCCTGCAGCCAGATTTTTCGCAAGGGTAATTCTCCGGCAGTCGGGGAATAGGGGAATACATCATTCTTGGAAAGATCTCCGGTGAATTCGGCGAATACGGAGGGAATGCACATGGCATTGCCTTGTTCTGTGGCGATTCCGATTGTCGCGTTGTACTTGTGGGCCTTTTGCTTGGCTTCAGCCGATTGGCTGATGATGCCTTTGGGGAAATACATGCGTTTACCGTAATCGGAGAGCAATTCTTCTGCCAGGGTTCCTGCAAGTGTATCGTTCAGTTCTTTGGCCAATGGATTCATGTCCCGCTCCTTCAAGAGAATGATAGTCCCATCATACCCGGGGAATCGATTTTCGTGAAGACTGAAACACTGTTCTTCTTGATGTGACAGGTAAAAAGGACACCTGTTTTCCCATCTTCCACACATATCGCCGGTATTCCCGGACTTCGAACAATCGGAAATATTTCTGTTTGAAATTCGGCAAACCGGGTGTACAGTTAGACGTACATGTCCGGGGCACTCGGATACATCGTCTTGCTCCGGGGAAAGTCACAATAAAGGAGTAGAATATGGCGGAACAAAAGAAGGCACCTGTCAAAAAAGGGTTGCTCGGGTGGTATTTCAATTTCAACCTGTTGTATCGGATTCTCATCGGGTTGGTTCTCGGTGCTATATTGGGAATTGCACTAGGGGACAAGATTCTTTGGATCGCTCCATTCGGAGCATTGTTCGTACGGCTCCTGAAGATGATCATGATGCCGATCATTCTTTCGACCTTGATTGTGGGAGCTGCTTCGATCAGTCCCGCGACACTCGGTAAAGTCGGTATTCGTGTTGTCCTGTTCTATTTGCTCACTTCTGCCTTTGCGGTATTCGTCGGATTGCTCATGGGCTCGATCTTCCAGCCCAGCGCCGATATGGCTGTCCTTTCGGCAGAAGCTGCCGGCAAGGCGGCTGCGAACCAGTCGGTTGCTGCCGTACTTCTCAATATCGTGCCGACCAGTGTCGCACAGGCTGTCGTGAATGAAGTCGTGCTGCAGGTCATCTTCTTCGCCATCATCTTCGGTGTAGGTATTTCTTACCTCAAGATCAGCAAGGAGGAACGGTTAAAGAAAGCCGGTGATACATTGTACATGGTGTTCGATGGAACCGCGGAAGTTATGATGCGCATGGTCACAGGAATCATGCAATATGCCCCGATCGGTGTCTTGGCCCTTGTTGCCGAAGTGTTTGCCAAGCAGGGCTCGAAGGTCGCCGGTTCGCTGGCAACCGTAACGGTAGCCTGTTTCCTCGGCTATCTCATCCATGTGGTGCTGGTCTATGGCGGATTGCTCAAATTGAACAAGTTGAGCATCAGGCGATTCTTCAAAGATGCCAAGGATCCGTTCATCACTGCCTTCGTAACCCGTAGTTCGAACGGAACATTGCCGGTCACCATCGAGGCCGCTTCCCGCCTGGGAGTCTCGAAGGATATCTATGCATTCTCCCTTCCTCTTGGTGCAACCATCAACATGGATGGAACAGCCATTTATCAGGGCGTCTGTGCGATCTTCATCAGCTTGACCGTCACAGGACATAGCTTCACCCTTGGTCAAATGGGAATCATCATCCTCACAGCTACGTTGGCTTCGATCGGGACAGCGGGTGTTCCTGGTGCTGGAGCACTCATGCTGCTCATGGTCCTGGAGTCGGTAGGATTGCCGGTTGAGGCAGGAACCTTGGTTGCCGGCGCGTACGCCATGATCCTCGGTATCGATGCTATCCTCGACATGGGAAGAACCGCATTGAATGTCACAGGAGACCTTACCTGTACAACTGTGGTCGCGAAGGGGATGAACCAACTCGACATGGAGAAATGGGCTTGATCCTTTAGCTTCAACCAGTTTGCAACGACCGTCCGATAGGGCGGTCGTTTTATACTATGCGGTTCAATTCCGGATGGGAAGCGTCTGCTCGACCGCCCACGTGAACATTTCCAATACCCTGCGGGAAACCATGGAGAATTCATATGTTGTCCCTTCGGCTTCGAATGAGATGGTACTGGTGAAAAAGCGTTTCGTGTAGCTAGGATGCCGAATCTTCTCCCGGTTGATCGAGACGATATCAGCAGGTGAACCGAACGCGGTCGATACAATGATGATCCGATAGTAGGTCACCACCAGCATCCTGCGTTTTCCCTTGTGGATTCCCGTCGCAAAGCAATTGATGGTTTCGTAGGGATACAATACCGAAGCGAGAGCCTTGGTTTCCGTGCGGAACCCATACAGGTCGTAGACATACAATTCTTGCATGCGTTGTTTGATTTCCCTGACTCCTTGTCTCGATTCTGCCACTGTGTCCCCCTTGCGATCCCCATCATCATACCATGTCCCGACTACTTGTCCAGCTTTTGCGCCTGGGTTACTATCTATGAGTCATGGAGGTCGAGATGGAAAAGGCCATTGGTGTCATTGGTGGTGTAGGTCCGTACGCGGGATTGGATCTTGTCAGGAAAGTCTTCGACAATACCATCGCTACAAGCGATCAAGCCCATGTGGATCTCTATCTGACCAGTACGCCATCGATTATCGGTGACAGGACCCGGTTCCTGCTTGAAGGTGGAGAAAATCCGGCGGACGGATTGTATGTCTGTTTTGAGAAACTTGTCCGGATAGGGGCCTCGGTTGTGGTCATACCGTGCAACACCGCACATGCACCACCGATTTACGATGTCTTGAAGGAAAAGGTTTCCCGCCTTCATCCGAATGTTCAATTATTGAACATGATTGTAGAAACTTGCAGTACTGTCTCACGTATGTTTCCCAAGGGAGGGAAAATCGGTCTTCTTGCAACCAAAGGGACCCATACGGTCGGAGTATACCGACAATATTTCGAACAGTATCCGCAACTGGAGCTGTTGGAGCCGGATGCTATGGGCCAAGAGCGTGTTCATCAGGCGATATATGATGCCTCGTATGGAATCAAGGCTGTGTCCCCAGTGTCACAAAAGGCTTTCGAAGTGTTGCTGCAAGAAGGCGAATGCCTGATCGAACGAGGTGTGGATGCAATCATATTGGGATGCACCGAGTTGCCCTTGGCTTTGCACGAGGGGATGCTGTCTTGTCCCTTGGTGGATCCGACAACGGTCCTTGCCCGGGCGGCGTTGGGTGCCATAGCCTTGGACAAGTTGCGATAATTCGATGTTGTTGACTCCTTTTCTTTGTACGGGGTAGTATCCCAGGTATGTCAAGACACCCCATACGTACGCTATTGTTCGATCTGGACGGCACATTGTTGCCTATGGATCAAAACCGGTTCATGCAAGCGTATCTCGAGGAATTCGCCGGGAAATGCAGGCGACTGTCCTTACCGGTTCAGCTTTCCTTGAAGGCGCTGGATACCGGTTTCAAGGCAATGTTGTCCAACGACGGATCGATGACGAACGAGAAACGCTTCTGGGTCGAGTTTTCGGCGGTCATGGGATTCCCGATCGATGACCGGATCGCCGACTTCATCAGGTTCTACCATGAGGAATTCACCCGATTGCGGGTAGTCGCGCAAATGAATCCGATTTCTCGTCAACTGGTCGAGACTGTCCGTGCCAACGGGTATCGGATAGTACTTGCCACTTCTCCGGTATTTCCAAGACAGGGAACATTGGAACGCATCACTTGGGCGGGGTTGGATCCTTCGTGGTTCGAGATGATCACAACATATGAAGATTTTTCCTATGCCAAACCGAGTCTCGGATATTACAACGAAATTTTGTCCAAGCTGGAAATCGACCCCACACAATGCCTCATGGTTGGTAACGATGTGGAGGAGGACCTGGTCGCCCGGCAGTTGGGAATGGATGTCTTTCTGGTTACCGATTGGCTGATCAACCGTACCGGTGCCGATATTTCAGACTTCAAGCAAGGAACTTTGCAGGACGCCTTCGACTATTGCACCCGGTTGGGTGCGTTGTGAACATGTTCCGGTGAGCCCCTACTGGTAGCCATCCGTACGAAATGATACAGTCCCTGATGCTATCGTTAAAGTAGACACGAAGAGGTGAAAAAAAGTCTATCACCAAATGCTTAAAAGATGGACTTTACCAACGAAAAGGAGTCTACTTTAACTATGGGAAAACATTACAATCC